>Ga0116230_10000082_pt1 | contig 68257 bp, 58 predicted proteins | sample S1TSphfallax_3_FD_88678 | JGI IMG/M metagenome (GOLD analysis project Ga0116230, IMG submission 88678) | Host-associated microbial communities from peat moss isolated from Minnesota, USA - S1T2_Fd - Sphagnum fallax MG | ecosystem: Host-associated > Plants > Peat moss > Unclassified | place...
GAAGCGCGTCACGCTCGCGTCGGCCCTGATCAAGGTCGCGCGCCTGTCGCGCGAGCCGCGCCGGCGCACGGAAGTCTGCATGCCCGTCGTCATGGACGATGTCGATGGCCGAGTGCGTCGGCTGCTCGCGCCTCTGCCGCCTGCGGACTCATTGCCGCCTGCGCAGCCTCTCGCGGCCATTGCGCTGCTCATCCCGCTCGTGGCCGTGCCGCTCTATGGCTTGATACAGGACTGCATCGAGATGCTCGTCGCGTTCGGGCGTTGACCCCGCACCGGCCGACGCTGGGAGACTGGCTACGATCGCTGGTAGTAGCAAGATGGCCCTGCGTAGACTCAGCGCGACTCGCTGCATGCCGGCGGCGCGCCAAGATGGCTGGAGGTCGGATTGCCGAATTGGAAACGTGGCGGAATTTTAATGTCCGTCATCCTGAGTTTGCCCCTGGCCGCCGCCGCCGACGTAGCCGAGACGACCGACGACGCCCTGCAAGAGATCGTCGTGACGGCCCAGCGGCGTAGCCAGTCCGAACAGGACATCGGCGTCGCGGTCACCGCGGTCAGCGGCGAGGAGATGAAGGCACTGCGCATTCAGCAGCCGCTGATGTTGTCGACGCTCTCGCCGAGTCTCTCGACGATGAACTCGACTACGGATGGCACGCCTTTGTTCCTGATCCGCGGCGTCGGCCTCGATGATTTCAATACGAACAACAGTAGCGGCGTCGGCACCTACCTCGACGACGTGTTCGCGAGTTTTCCGGGCTTCCTGACCGAAGCGCTCTACGACGTGGACCGGATCGAGATCTTGAAGGGCCCGCAGGGCACGCTCTACGGCAAGAACACCGCGGGCGGCGCGATCAACGTCATTTCGAAGCGACCGACCGAGGATTTCGAAGGCTACGTCGACCTCGACTATAGCCGTTGGGATACGACCGACGTGACCGCCGCGGTCAGCGGCCCCCTGACCGACGCGATCAAGGCGCGGCTCGCCGGCACCGCAACGGTCCAGGGCGAGGGCTATCAGACCGATATCGACACCGGTGCGAAATACGGCAAGTTGAACCGCGGCGGCATGCGGGCCTTGTTCGACGTGCGCTTGAGCGACGCGGCCGATTTGTTGCTAAATTTTCACTACAACTACGATCATTCGGTCCCGTCCTCGCCGTCGACACCGAACGTCGAGGCGCTGGTCCCTCCCCAGCCATTCCCGACCGCTGGACTGCTCGACAGCCCTCCGGGCGGCACGCTCGTGCGCGTCGGCGGCCTGCCGCTCTACAAGGACGAGAACGGTGACGGGGTGGTTGGCACCCTCGATTGGCACTTCGCCGGCCTGACCCTGACTTCGATCAGCGCGTTCGACGAGTTTTTTTCGCACAGTCTCGAGAATTACGACGGCTATCCGGCCGCGGACAACAACTGGGCCAAGAATTTCCAGCAGCAACAGTACAGCGAAGAGCTGCGGCTCGCGTCGGCGACCGGCGGGTTCATCGACTGGATACTCGGCGCGGAGTACTCGGCGAATTGGTATCACTGCCGCGACTCGCTCGACTGGACCTTCGTCTATGGCCTGGCCACCGAGATCACGCAAGGCGGCCTCGCGATCACCGCGACGAATTTCATCCAAACCCAGGACTCGGGTGGCATCTACGCCCACGCAGAGACGCATCTGACCGATCGCTTGACCCTCGTGACGGGTTTGCGCTACTCACACGACGAGGCGAGCTTCAACGGCAAGACCGTCGATCCGACGGGCTTGTTGACCTACGCGGCCAATAATTTCACCGGCCCGATCGTCCCGGACACCGTGCTCGCTGCGCTCGACGAGTCGCGATCGAGCCAGAACGTTTCCTATCGTCTCGAGCCGGACTTTCATCTGACCGACAAGATCATGGTCTACGCGAGTCTCGCGACGGCCTACAAGGCCGGTATTTTTTACGGCCAACCGGCCCAGGTTCAAGTCGATTGGAGTTACGTTCAGCCCGAGCACGTGCGCACCACCGAGATCGGCATCAAGAGCCGCTTCATGGGAGACTCGCTGCAGGTGGATGCCGCGCTGTTCGACAGCGAAATCCGCGACCGGCAGTCCAGTCTCTCCTTGTGGGCGGGCCCGGTGGGAACTCAGCCGCTGATTGCTGGGCTCGGCAACGTGCCTGGGTCGCGTATCGACGGGGCGGAAGCCGAAATCGACTGGCGACCGGTCAGAGGACTGCAAGTCCACGTGGCCGGCACCTACTTGCATGCGCGCGTCACCGAAACCCTGACCAACGACAACGGTTTGGCCTTGTACACACCGGTCGTCGTCGGGCAGATGCTGCCCGACGCGCCGACGTTGAGCGAGAGCTACATCGTGACCTATGAGCATGCTCTGCCCGGCAAGCTGAAACTATACGGCCAAGTCAACGATCACTATGTCGGCGCGGAACACCCGTATCTTGCCGATCCCACGACGTTCGGCAACGGACATTCGCTCGGGCTACGCTTAGGCTTGCGCAATCCCGCTGCACGCTGGGACACGAGTTTGTGGGTCACGAATCTCACCGATACGAGGCCATTGACCTATGCCTTCGCCGGCAGCGAGGGGCAGCAGGTGTCTTTCTATCAGAAGCCGCGCTCCGTCGGGATCAGTCTCAACTACAGTTTTTAGCTGCTCGGCCGATTACCACTAAGGGAAAGCCCGAGTGCATGCGTCGTTGCCATGCCCCCAGCGCTACCGTACGATCGCGCCATGGATCGAATCTGGGCTAATCTCAGCCCGCTGACGGAACTAGCAATCGTCCTGATCTCCCTCGCGGGCGTCGGGTTCCATCTGCGTTGGTCGAAACGCAGCACCACGCTCGGTCCGACCCTGCTCACGACGCTCGGGATTTTTTTCTGCTTCGTCGGCATCGCCTGGGGCTTGCTCGATTTCGACACCAACGACGTGCGCGCGAGCGTGCCGCATTTGTTGCTCGGTATCCGCACCTCGTTCTGGGCCTCGGTCGTCGGAATCGGCTTCGCGCTCACGATCAAGGGGCGCCAGGTGATCTTCGGCGATCCGCGGCCACGCGGCGCGGCGGCGCGGGCGAGCGGAGCGACGGTCGACGATCTCGTCGCCGAGCTGCAGCTCGCGCGCCGGGATTCGAATGCGCGTCTCGAGGCCCTGACCGAGTCCTTCGACGCCTACGCGAAGAAAGTCGCCGAGACCAATTCCGAGGCGCTGATTCGGGCCTTGCAAGAGGTCATCCGCGATTTCAACAGCAAGATCAATGATCAGTTCGGCGACAATTTCCGGCAATTGAACGCCGCGGTCGGCAAGCTGGTCGAGTGGCAGTCCGGGCACGAGTCGCATCTCGAGGCACTGATCGAACAAGAGACTGCGACCCGCAAGAACATGACCGAGGCGTCGTTGCGGTATGCCGATCTGCTCAACAAGTCGAGCGCGTTCGTCACGGTGGCGGGCTCGCTCGGCAAGCTCCTCACCGGGATCGAGGCGCAGCGCCAGCAACTCGAGTCCTCGCTCGGCGGCTTCGCGAGCTTGGTCGACAAGGCGGCGACCGGCCTGCCGCAAATCGAACAGCGCATTCTCGCCATGACCGGGCAGATCGAATCGGGCGTGCGCACGAGCCAGGAGCAACTCGCGGCGGCGTTCCAAACGGCGAGCGCTCAGTTGAACGCCCACATCCGTCAGGCCACCGACGACTCGAAACAGCACATCGCGATCCTCGACAAAGCGCTCGAGGAGGAGCTGCGCCGCGCGATCGAGTCGCTCGGCCGGCAGCTCACCGCGCTGTCGCAGAAATTCGTCCAAGACTACACGCCCTTGACCGCGCAATTGCAGCGCGTGCTGCACTCCACGCAGGTGTCCTGACGATGGCCGCGCGCGAGATGGCCGCGGACGTATTGGCACCCCCGCCCGCGGAACTCGATGGCGAGGCGCAGGAGTCGCACTGGATACCCTTGAGCGACCTGATGACCGGCCTCATGGTGATTTTCCTGCTGATCGCGCTCATGTACATGATGAAAGTCGAGGCCGACGCCGACCGGGTCCGCACGGTCGCGATCGCCTACAGCGAAATTCGCGATGCGCTGTATGAAGACCTGCACAACGAGTTTCAGCATGATCTCGGGCCCTGGAAGGCGCAGATCCTCAAGACCGATCTGACCATCCGCTTCAATGAACCCGAGATCCTGTTCGCCAACGGCAGCAGCGAGCTGAAACCGGAGTTCAAGGCGATCTTGGCCGATTTCTTCCCGCGCTATGTGCGCATTCTGACTTCACCGCGCTATCGCGATGCGGTCAGCGAGATCCGCATCGAGGGGCATACCTCTTCGGATTGGATCGGCCAGACATCGCCCGAGGACGCCTATTTTCACAACATGGAACTATCGCAGGCGCGCACACGCACGACCTTGAGCTACGTGCTCACCTTGCCCGCGGTGGCAGCGGACCGCGCATGGCTCACGCATGCGCTGACGGCAAACGGCCTGTCCTCTTCTCACCCCATCCTGAATGCCGATCACACCGAGGACGCGGATCGATCGCGGCGCGTCGAGTTCCGGGTGCGCACCGACGCCGAGACCCGGCTCGCCAAGATCCTCGAGATCGGTCGGCAGGGGCCGTAGCGATGAAACTCCCCGATTTTCTCAAGGATCCAGATCTCAACGAACTGCGCGAGCGCATGGGCGCAAGGACGCTCGGCAGCTTTCGCCTGTCGGTCAATCCATATCGCTTCACGATCCCGGAACTCGAATCGCTGCTCGATGCGGGGATCGATATCGAGGACCTGAGCCACGTCCGAGCGCTCGCGGATCGCACGCTGGCTTATAAAGACCGCCGGGTGCTGCTCTACCGGCGCGAGGTGTCGCTCGCGAACACGGCGAAACCGCTGCAGCGCGAACTGCCCCATTTCCATCTTTCCGAATGTCCGATCGTGCGGCGGCTGCGGCATTCGGGCTCCGCGTCCCGACTCGTGGTTGCGGCGCGCGACGATGGTTCTTTTCAAGTCGACCTGCTGAAGGCCGGCGAGCGTCTGCCTTCGCTGGAGCGACTGCCGGTTTGCGAGGACTGTCTCGATGCACTGGCCTTCGACGGCTATTCGGCCGCGCTGCCGCGGGATTTGCGCGTCCGCGCCGCTGCAGGTTTCACGATCACCCGGTTCTTCACGCGATACCGCCGCGCGCTATCGACCGCCGAACTCGCCCGCTCCTGACGCCGAGCGGTACAGCCCTGAGTGGCCGGCGATCAGGGTATGATCCGGGATCCATGCAGGATTCCCGTCTCCTCCTTTCCACCGGTTACGCGACGCTGCCCGAGCGCTTTTTCGCGCGACTGGCGCCGACGCCGGTTGCCGCGCCGAGGCTGATCCGTTTCAATTACGCCCTGGCCGACGAACTCGGCTTGTCGACCGAGGGTCTCGATGAGGCTGCCTTGGCCGAGATCTTCGCGGGTAATCGGCTGCCCCCGGGCGCCGAGCCAATCGCGATGGCCTACGCCGGCCATCAGTTCGGGCACTTCGTGCCGCAACTCGGCGACGGCCGTGCGCTGCTGCTCGGCGAGGTTCGACCGACCCCGGGCGAGGCTCGCGACATACAATTGAAGGGCTCGGGGCGCACCCCTTATTCCCGGGGCGGAGACGGTCGAGCCGCGTTGGGTCCGGTGCTGCGCGAGTACCTGGTCAGCGAGGCGATGCATGCACTCGGGATCCCGGCGACACGCGCACTTGCCGCCGTCCTCACCGGCGAGACCGTCTACCGCGAGAGCGCGCTACCCGGCGCGATTCTTACGCGCGTCGCCGCCAGTCACGTGCGCGTCGGCAGCTTTCAATTCTTTGCCGCCCGTGGCGACGCCGCGGCGACACGCAGCCTCGCCGACTACGTCATCGCACGCCATTACCCGGCGGTTGCCAGCGCCGCGCAGCCGATCCTGGCGCTGCTCGAGGCGGTGGTCGAACGGCAGGCGGCCTTGATATCACGCTGGATGCAAGTCGGATTCATCCACGGCGTCATGAACACCGACAACATGGCGGTCTCCGGCGAGACCATCGATTTCGGTCCCTGCGCCTTCATGGACGCCTACGATCCGGCGAAGGTGTTCAGTTCGATCGACCATGGCGGCCGTTATGCATTCGCGAACCAACCCAACGCGGCGACGTGGAATTTGGCGCGCTTCGCCGAGACCTTGCTGCCGCTGCTCGGCGAGGATGCGGACCGGGCGATTGCCCAGGCGACCGAGGTCTTGGGGAGCTTTCCGGCGCGTTTCGCGGCGCATTGGCACCGTGGCATGCGCGCGAAGCTCGGGCTCGAGCGGGAGGAGGACTTGGATATCACGTTGATCGAGGGTTTGCTCGACGCCATGCACAGACTGCAGGCGGATTTCACGCTGACGTTTCGCGGCCTCTGCAGCGATGTCGTGCCGGCAGGCGCGGAGGATTGGGAGCGGCAATGGCGTGCTCGCCTCGGGCGCGAGCGGCGCTCGCCCGAGGCTCGTACGCTCGCCATGCGGGCCGTGAACCCGGCCTATATCCCGCGCAATCATCTCATTGAGCGGGTCATCGTCGCGGCGGTCGAGCGCGAGGACTTCGCGCCCTTCGCCGAGTTGCTCGACGTGCTCGAGAGGCCCTTCGAGGAACAGGCCCGCTTTGCCGCCTACGCCGATCCGCCTCTGCCCGAGGAGCGTGTGCTGCGGACCTTTTGCGGGACATGATCCGCAGCGGCGCAGCGCCAGAGGCCACGCCTTTATGGTGGCAGGGCCAGCGCGCACCGGTCGCGCTGCCCATGCTTGCGGAGGGCGAACCTCTGCCCGCGCGGGTCGACGTGCTCGTCGTCGGTGGGGGTTATACCGGTCTTGCGGCGGCGCGGGAAGTCGCGGCGGCCGGCCGCGCGACGCTCGTCCTCGATGCCGGTTCGGTCGGCGGCGGCTGCTCCAGTCGCAACGGCGGTCAGGTCGCCCATAGCATCAAGCCCACTTACGCGGCGTTGACGCGACGCCACGGCGCAGATCTCGCGCGGCGCATCCACGCGGAGGCGCGAGACGCCGTCGCACACCTGCGACGGCTCGCTACCGAGGAGCTACTCGACTGCGACTGGCAGCCAAGGGGTTGCTTCCATGGCGCCCACACGCGTCGCCATTTCGAGGCCATGGTGGAACACGTGCGCGGCGGCCAGCCACCGGGTTTGGAACAGCGTGTCACGATCGTGCCGCGCAGCGAGCAGCGCACTGAGATCGATACCGATTTCTACCATGGCGGCTGCGTCTACCACGATGACGCCGCGATCGATCCGCCGCGCCTGCTGCGCGCGCTGCTCGCGCGCGCCGTGGATCGCGGCGCGCGCATCGTCGATCATTGTGCCGTCACGGCCTTGCGGCGCACGCGCGCCGGCTTCGAGGCGCAGACCAGCCGCGGCAGGATTGCCGCGCGCAGAGTATTACTGGCCACCAATGGCTATACCGGCGCCTTGTCGGCCTGGCACCGGCGCCGCGTGATTCCGATCGGCAGCTATCAGATCGCGACCGAGCGTCTCGGCAAAGAGCGCGTGCGTGCGCTCATTCCCCACGGACGCAACATCAGCGACTCGCGCCGTGTGGTCGTCTACTACCGTCCGTCGGCCGATGGCGAGCGCCTCGTGTTCGGCGGCCGCGCCTCGCTCGACGAACAAGATCCACTGGTCTGCGTACCGAAGTTACGGCGGATGATGTGCCGGATCTTGCCGCAACTGCGCGGCGCGTCGATCACGCATGCCTGGGCTGGTTTCGTCGGCTACACCTTCGATACCCTGCCGCATCTCGGCCAGAACGACGGGCTCTACTACAGCATGGGCTATTGCGGCCAAGGCGTCCCGCTGGCGCCGTATTTCGGCATGCGCATTGGTCAGCAGATCGTCGATCTGCCGGAGGGCCGCACGGCGCTCGACGGGCTCGCCTTTCCCGCCCGACCGTACTACCACGGCCGGCCCTGGTTCCTGGCCGCCTCGGTGTTGACCTATCAGCTGCTCGACTCCCTCGGGATCTGAGCGGCGCGCCGCTACGCCGCGTCTTCCTTTTCCTCCGCGGAGGCATCCAGGGACAGCGCCGGGCGCGACGCGGTGCCTCCCGTGCTCGTGGCCGAGCGGGAGCCATTCAGCTTGATGTTGAGACGCAGCTCGTTCGCCGAGTCGGCATTGCGGATCGCCTCGTCGTAGGAAATGTGGCCCTCGTTGTAGAGCTCGAACAGGGCGTAATCGAAGGTGCGCATGCCGAGTTCGCGCGACTTGCCCATGATCGCCTTGATCTCGTGGAATTCGCCCTTGAGGAGCTTCTCGGCGATGATCGGCGTATTGATGAGTATCTCGATCGCAGCCTTGCGGCCTTTGCCGTCCTCGGTGCGGATCAGGCGCTGTGAAATGATCGCGCGCAGATTTCCGGACAGATCCATGAGCAGCTGGTTGCGACGCTCCTCGGGGAAGAAATTGATGATGCGGTCGATCGTCTGATTCGCGCTGTTGGCGTGCAGGGTGCCGAGACACAGATGTCCGGTTTCGGCGAAGGCGATTGCGTGCTCCATCGTTTCGGTGTCGCGGATTTCGCCGATGAGAATCACGTCGGGAGCCTGGCGCAGCGTGTTCTTGAGCGCGTGATGCCAGGAATGCGTGTCGATGCCGACCTCGCGGTGCGTGATCAGCGACTGCTGCGACTTGTGCACGAATTCGACGGGGTCCTCGACGGTGATGATGTGCCCCGCCGACGAGCGGTTGCGGTGATCGATCATCGCCGCGAGCGAAGTCGACTTGCCGCTGCCCGTCGCGCCGACGACGAGCACGAGACCGCGCTTGGTCATGACGATTTCCTTGAGCGTGTCGGGCAGGCCGAGTTTTTCGAAGGAGGGGATTTCCGCGGTGATCGTCCGGATGACCATGCCGACGTGTTGCTGTTGAACGAACACGTTGACCCGAAAGCGGGCGACGCCCGGCAGCGAAATCGCGAAATTGCACTCCAGTTCCTTCGTGAATTCCTCGCGTTGCCGCTCGTTCATGAGCGCAAATGCCAGCTGCCGCGTGACCTCGCTGGAGAGCTTCTGCGGTATCAGCGGCTGCATCGCGCCGTGCGTCTTCATGCTCGGCGGAAAATCGTTGGAGATGAACAGATCCGAGCCGCCGGCGCGGCTCATCGCGGTCAATAGCTTCAATATGTAGTTCTTTGCCTGCTCGTCGGTCAGTGTCGCCATGAGATTCCCTTTCGCGAGCGGTGACTCGCCTGCGGTTAAATAGCAGTTCGGGTGGGCTGCGGCCAGGAAATGCCGCGCATTTTTCGCGCCGTCGCGAGCCGCTCGTTACTGTGACGGAATCGCTTGCGCCGCGCCTCAGGAGCCGGGTGCGGGAGTCGGAGCCGGTGTCGTCTTGGTGAACGTGCGCTGATTGCCGCTTTGCTTCGAAAGCAAAATCATCGTCGCGCCGTTCAGCAGCACGACCTGGTCGGTCACGATGCGTGACGCGGGCGGCAGCTCGGGCGTCGACTCGAGATAATTCCAGACGAATCGATCGTCTTCGAGCGACCAGGTGCCGCGGTAGCTGAAAAACACCGTATCACCGACGCGTGCCTGGCCCGAAAAGCTGTTGTCCGCCTTGAACTCGACGCTCATGAGGATTTCCTGACCTCCCGGGCTGCGCGAACTGCTGGTCCAGAGTCCCGGAACGAGGTCGACACCGTCGGCGCGCGCCGGCGCTACCCACGCCAGGAACACCAGTGCCGCCAATAGTCGCCATATCCTCATCCCGCTGCCCTCAAGCTCGCCGCTCACCCACGAGCTTTGCTTCGCCGCCGATCATACGGCTTGCCCCGCGGGCGGGTCAAAAAGCGGCTTCCTCGAGCGCCATCATCGACGCCTTGCCCGCTTTGATCGCATAGAGAAGGCTGCCTGCCTGCGGTAGGATGCGCTCGACGTAGAACGTCGCGGTCGCGCGCTTGGCGCGATAGAAGGCCGCATCTTCGCCCTCGCCGGCGTGGGCGCCCTGGGTCGCGGCGACTTTGGCCATGCGCACCCACATGAATCCGAGCGCTACGATGCCGAACAGGCGCAGGTAATCGCTGGCGGCCGCGCCGGCCTCCTCAGGGTCGCTCAAACCTTTCTGCGCGACGAAGCCGGTGGCGAGCTGCAGCGCGCCGAAGGCCTTGGCGAAGGCTTGCACGAGGGAGCCCACATCGGCATCGTCGGCATGCGCCTCGATGAACTCGGCGACCGGATGGAAGAATCTGCGCAGTGAGCGGCCGAGGTTGGCCGGCAGCTTGCGGCCGACCAGGTCGAGCGCCTGAATGCCGTTCGTACCTTCGTAGATCATGGCGATGCGCGCATCGCGGACGAATTGCTCCATGCCATTTGGCACGATGTAGCCGTGACCGCCGTAGGTCTGCAGCGCGAGGTTCGCACTCTCGAAACCCAGGTCGGTGAACAGGGCCTTGACGATCGGCGTCATGAGCGCGACGAAGTCCTCCGCCTCGGCGCGTTCCGTCGCATCGGTCGAACGTTCGGAGCGATCGAGCGCGTTCGCGACCCAGACACCGAGCGCGCGGCAGCCTTCGTTGTAGGCGCGTATGGTCATCAGCGTACGGCGCACGTCCGGATGCACGATGAGCGGATCGGCCGGCTTCTCCGGATGCTTAGCACCGGCCAGCGAGCGACCCTGCAGCCGGTCCTTGGTGTAGGCCACGGCGCTTTGGTAGGCCGCCTCGCCCACGCCGAGGCCCTGAGTGCCGACCGACAGCCGTTCGCTGTTCATCATCACGAACATGGCGCGCATGCCCTTGTTCGGTTCGCCGACCAGCCAGCCCGTGGCCTCGTCGAAACTCATCTGGCAGGTGGCCGAGCCTTTGATCCCCATCTTGTGCTCGATGCCGGTGCAGAGCACGCCGTTGCGTTCGCCGACCGTGCCGTCGGTCCGCGGCAGGAATTTCGGCACGACGAACAAGCTGATGCCCTTGATCCCCGGCGGCGCGTCCGGCATGCGCGCGAGCACGAGATGGATGATGTTCTCCGTCAGGTCGTGTTCGCCCGACGAGATGAAGATCTTCGTGCCGGTGAGCTTGTAGCTGCCGTCGGCTTGCGCCACGGCCTTGGTGCGCAACAGACCGAGATCCGTGCCGCAATGGGGTTCCGTCAGGCACATCGTGCCCGCCCAGCTGCCGTCCACGAGCTTCGGCAGATACAGATCCTTCAAAGTCTGCGAACCATGGCTCTTGAGGGCAAGATAGGCGCCGTGCGATAGGCCGGGGTAGAGGCCGAACGACAGGTTGCAAGCGCAGATGATCTCCTCGACGAGCTTGCTGACGCTCTCCGGCAGGCCTTGTCCGCCGTAGGCGGGATCCGAATTGAGCGAGCCCCAACCCGCCGCGACGAAGGCTTGGTAGGCCTCCTTGAAACCGGCGGGCGTGCGTACCACGCCGTCCTGCCAGCGGCAGCCCTCGGCGTCGCCGCCGGCATTGAGCGGCAAGAGCACCTCGCCGAGGAACTTGCCGGCCTCCTCGAGTATCGTGTTCAGCAAGTCCGGGCTCGCCTCTTCGAGACCGGGCAGCGACTGCAAGCCGGCAGCGTCGTGCAACTCGTGCAGGACGAAACGCATGTCGCGCAGCGGGGCGGTGTATTTTTGCATGGCGAGTTCTCCGGATGGCTAGTTGCGCAGCGGCTTGCCGGTCACGAGCAGATGCTCGATGCGTGCCAGCGTGCCGCCCGTCTTCATGAGGCGCATGAACGCCTCGCGCTCGAGTTCGAGTACTTGATCTTCACTGACCGGATCGACGATGTCGGTGGGTCCTCCCGAGAGCACACCCGCCAATTCGTCGGACACGACGAGATCGTGCCGGGTCGCGAGGCCGCGCCGATGAAAGCTTTCCGCCGCGCTGGAGAAAGCCAGCCGCCCGGCGATGCCGGGCAAGCGCAGCTCGACCGGCTGGGGCGGCACGTAACCCTCGGCGAGCCGCAGCGCGCGCGCCTTCGCGTCGGCGAGCAGCCGGTAGCGATTCATCGTGATGCCGTCGCCTTCGCGCAGGAAACGCAGCTCCTTGGCCTGCGCCGCCGATTTCGAGACGGTCGCGGTACTCACCGTCTCGAACACTTTCGACGCCGCCGGCATCGGCCCCTGCGGCAACGCCCCCTGCGCCGACCAGCGCGCGAGCATTTCCCAGCAGCCCCCCCAGCCCGGCAACAGGCCGACGCCGCATTCGACGAGACCGATATAGCTCTCCGCATGCGCCTGGATGGCGTCGCTGTGCAGCAGGATCTCGCAACCGCCGCCGAGCGCCATGCCCGCGGGTGCGCCGACCACGGGAAAAGGCGCGTACTTCAGCGCCTTGTACGCTTGCTGGCCGCCGGCGATGAGTTTCTCGATTTCGCTCCAGGCGGCGATGTTCGCGGCGAAGATCGCGAGCCCGAGGTTCGCGCCGACCGAGAAATTCGTGCCCTCGTTGTAGATCACCAGCGCCTTGTACTTCGCCTTCACCAACGGAATCGTCTTGCCGAGCAGCGTGATGATCGCCTCGTCGAGCGAATTACTCTTGCTCGTAAACTCGAAGCACAGCACGCCGTCGCCGATGTCCCAGACCGCGGCCGAACCGTTCTTGAGCACGGGACTCGCGACGCGCTTGATGTCCTCGAGCAGCAGCACGCCCGCGGGCCGGCGCAGCTCGTGGTAAGCGCCGTCCAAGCCGAGAAAGTGGCGCACGCCGTCCACGTCGCGATAGAAGGTCTTGCCGAGCGCGGCGCGCAGCAGCGGCGGCACGCGCAGCTGCGTCTGCTCGAGGCGCGCGACGAACCAATCGGTGCCGAGCGTGTCGATGAGTTCGAACGGGCCTGATTTCCAGTTGTAGCCGAGGCGCATGGCCTCGTCGATCGCGGCGATTTCGTCGGCCGCCTCGGGTACGAGTCCCGTCGCGTAGACGAGGGTCTGCGCGACGACGCGCCACGCGTATTGCCCGATCTTCGTCGGCGCGGACAACAGCCCCCGCAGCAGCTCACGCGGCTTCCTGCCCGCCGCCGCGAGTTCGGGCAAATCCGGTTTGCGTTCCGCGCGATAGTCGCCAGTGACGAGATCGATGGACTCCTTCGACTTGCCGCCGCCGGTGCGGTTCAGCCGGTAGAACCCGCCCTTACCCTTGCGGCCCGTATACCCCTCGGCGATCATTTTCTTGATCAGAGGCAAGTCGCGATTCGCGGCGTGGAAGGCATCGCCGTCAGGCAGCGCCTGCTCGAGACTGGCATTGATGTGGGGCATGAGATCGAGCCCAACCAGATCGATCAGACCGAATACTCCGGTCTTGGGGATCCCCAAGGGTTTGCCGATCACGGCATCTGCCTCTTCGATCGTGAGACCCGCGTCGATCGCCTCGACGACCCCGACCTGCAGCCAGTACACGCCGAGACGATTGGCGATGAACCCAGGACTGTCCTTGCAATGCACGACGCTCTTACCGAGTTGCAGGTCCGCGAAGTCGGCGACGATCCGGGTCAAAGCGGGGTCCGTGTTCGGGCCGGTAACGATTTCCAGCAGGCGCATGTAGCGCGGCGGATTGAAGAAGTGCGTGATCAAAAAGTCGCGTTGGAACGCCGAGCTGCGGCCTTCGGTCAGCTGCGCGAGCGGGATCGTGGAGGTGTTCGAGGAGACCGCTGTGCCGGGCCTGCGCACAGCCTCGAGTTTTGCGTACAGCGCCTGCTTGAGATCGAGCCGTTCGACGATGGCCTCGACGATCCAGTCGCTGTCGGCGACCTTCGATAAATCGTCCTCGAGGTTGCCTGTGGTCACGAGTTTCGCTGCGCTCGCGGACATGAAAGGCGCCGGTTCGGTTTTCAGCATGCGGGCAACCGCAGCCTCGGCGAGCGCGTTACGGTTACCCGCGCCGGCCGGTACGATGTCGAGCAGCAGCACGGGGATGCCGGCATTGGCGAAATGCGCGGCGATGCCGGCGCCCATGACGCCGGAGCCGATGACGGTGGCGTGTTTGATCGTTTCCATGAGGTGCTGGCTCCGCTTCAGACGCGTTCGAGGATCGTGGCGATGCCCTGGCCGCCACCGATGCACTGGGTCGCGAGCGCGTAGCGACCGCCCAGACGATGCAGCAAGCTCGCTGCTTTGCCGACGATGCGTGCCCCGGTGGCGCCCAAGGGGTGGCCGAGGGCGATTGCGCCGCCATCGATGTTCAGCGTTTCATCGCGGATGCCGAGATCGCGCACGCAGGCGATCGCCTGGCTCGCGAACGCTTCGTTCAACTCGACGACGTCGATCGCGCCGATGTCGAGATTCGCGCGCTGCAGCGCCTTGCGGGTCGCCGCGACCGGACCGATCCCCATGATTTCCGGCGCGCAGCCCGCGACTGCGACGCTGACGATGCGGGCGAGCGCTGTGAGACCATGCTCGCGCGCATAGTCTTCGCTGCAAACGAGTACGGCCGAGGCGCCGTCGGTCAGCGGGGAAGAGGTGCCGGCCGTGACCGTGCCGCTCTGGTTGAACGCGGGCTTCAGTTGCGCGAGACCCGCAGCCGATGTCTCGGGCCGCAGACAGCCGTCGACGGTGACCGGGCCGCGTTTGGCTTGGATGGGCACGATCTCGGCGGCGAACAGGCCGGCGGCCGCGGCCGCGGCGGTGCGCTGCTGGCTGCGCACGGCGAAGGCCTCCTGTTCCTCGCGGCTGATCGACCATTTCTTCGCGACATTTTCCGCCGTGTCGCCCATGCCGAGGTGGGCGCCGGGCACGCGTGCCTGCAGGGCGGGATTCAACAGCGGATTGAAGCCCATCATCGGTACCCGCGACATGCTTTCGATGCCGGCGGCGATGAACACCTCGCCCGCGCCGAGCATGATTTGACCCGCGGCGATGTGCACCGACTGCATCGACGAACCGCAAAACCGGTTGACGGTCATCCCGCCCACCGACTGCGGCAGACCGGCAAGCAAACCGATGAGCCGACCGACGTTCAAGCCCTGCTCACCCTCCGGGAAGGCACAGCCGACGATCAAATCCTCGATGTCGGCGGGAGCGACTTTGCAGCGCTCGACCAGCGCGGCGACGACTTGGGCGGCGATGTCGTCGGGACGCACGTGCTGCAGGGCACCCTTGTTGGCCAGGGTAAAGGGGGAGCGGGCGTAGCCCGCGATGACGACGTTTTTCATACCGGTACTCCAAGGTTGACGAGCGCGGCGTGGGCCTGCGCCTCCACTTCGCGTAGTTCGATCAGGGTTTGATCCAAGGCGACACGCTGCTCCTCCAGGCTCTCGATGCGGCTGGCAACCGACTTCAGCAGCAGGCGCAATTGCTTGGCATGGGTCGGATCGACATCGTACAGATCCAGGTATTCGCGGATTTCGCGCAGGGTAAAACCCAGGCGTTTTCCGCGTAGAATCAAGATCATGCGGCTGCGATCCCGGTTGGTATAGACGCGGTTGTTACCGGCCCGGCAGGGGGAGATCAAGCCCTTGGCCTCGTACAGTCGGATGGTGCGGGCGCTAATGCCTAAGTCTCGACCGAGTTCGGTCACGCTATACAAGTCATCGCGGGAGGCCTTCGGCGCCGATTCCGTCAATAGTGATTCCGTATGAGTCAACACCCTAACCTATAGGTTAACCATCTCACGCATACGATAGCGCGTTTCTTGGCGAATGCAAGATCGGGCGCTGGCGACCGACGCAGGCCAAACCGGTGGCCGTGTTACGCGGCATCGCCGTCAGCGATCTCGGGTAACATGGCGCCCGCTGCGCACACGCGAGGAATGCAACCCTTTGAACAACCAGGCACCGCGCAACCAGGCACCGCGCAAGCCGTTCTCGATGATTCGAGAGTTCCATCTCGCGGATTGGTTCACACTGGGCAACGCCATCTGTGGAACGGCGGCCATCTTCTCCACCATCACGTACGTGCAGACAGGATCCGTGCAGCACGTCTACTTTGCCTGCGGCCTGGTATTCTTGGCCCTGGTGTTCGACATTCTCGACGGCCGTATCGCGCGCTGGCGACAAAAAGCCTCATCGATGGGACGCGAACTCGATTCTCTCGCCGACGTGATTTCCTTCGGTGTTGCACCGGCGGTGATCGGTTACGGTTTCGGGATGCAGGGACTCTACGACCGGATCATTCTCGGTTATTTCGTCGCCTGCGGCGTGTCCCGTCTGGCCCGCTACAACGTCACGGCCGAGACCTTGTCCGAGGGTAGCGGCAAAGTGAAATATTTCGAAGGTACTCCCATTCCGACCTCGTTCCTGGTGGTCGGTCTGATTGCCGCCGCGACCTCGCTGGGAGCGATCGGCGAGACGATGTGGTCCGGGAAATTGTACCTCGCCGGCCACGTGCTGCACCCGCTGACGCTGGTCTTCGGTCTGTCGGGGTCTCTGATGATCAGCCGCATTCACATACCGAAGCTTTGAACCCAACTCTCCCCGCGCTACCATCGGGCCAAACATGCCGACACTCGCAGAAATCACCGACCGAATTCGCACCGCTGTCGGCACCGACTCCGGACTCGGGAAATCCTTGAAGCTCGACTTGAAGGCGGACGGTGTCGTGCACATCGACGGCGGCACGGTCAGCAACGAGAACAAGCCGGCCGATCTCACCATCACCGCGTCGATGGACAATCTCATCGCGCTCAGCGAAGGGCGCTTGAAGCCGGCGTTCGCGATCATGGTTGGCAAGCTCAAATGCTCGGACCTCGGTCTGCTGATGGAACTCGAGGATCCCTTGTTGGCGCTGATCTCGAGATTCTGAGCGCGGCGGAAAGCTCGCGCCGCGGCGTGGGCTGCGCGCCGTGGCCGCATCAATCCCGTCGCAGCAACAGCCGCAGATTGACGACGACGACGCCCGCGAGCACGAGCACCGTGCCGAGCGCGAAGCGCGTGTCGATCGGGTCGTCGAGCAACCAGGCGCCGAACAAGACCCCGAACAGGGGCGTCAGCAAGGACAGGAGCATCAAGCGCGAGGTCAAATAGCGGCGCAGCAGCCAAAACCAGATGATGTAGCTGCCGATCGCGATGATCGCGGTTTGGAACAGGATCGCGAGCAGCACCAGCGGCGACCACTCGATCGCGGCCTGCCCGGTCGCTGCGGCGAAAGCGCCCAGCAGCAGCGTCGCGGTCGCCACTTGGTAGAGAACGGTCTTGGCGGTCGCGGCCGTGCCGACGCGGCCGCGCCGGAGCACCACGTTGCTGAAGCCCCAACTCACGCCGCCGAGCAGCGCAAGCGCGTCACCGGCGACCAATTCCGCGACCGACCGACCGCCGAAGCCGAGAAACGCCACGACGATTCCAGAGAATGCGATCCCGATGCCGACCCATTGCGAGCGACTGAGTCGTTCCTCTGGCAGAAACTGCAAGCCGAGCGCGGTGAAGATCGGCGCCGTATACAGAAAAACCACCGAATGTGCGGCGGTCGTATGCAAGAGCGCTTCGCCTGCGAGTATAAATTCGAGCGAGAACATCGTCCCGAGCAGCAGACCGCTCGGCAGGGTGCCGTCGCTGAACGCCCCGCGACCCTCGCGCCACAGGACCCAGAGACCGAAAAACACCGACGCGCCGCCGAAGCGAAGTGCAAGCTGCATGACCGGAGCGGCGTTTCCCGCCACGCCCTTCAAGGCGACTTGCTGGAAGCCCCAGACCACGCACAGCAAGACCATTAGCGCGGCGGCACGCAGGTCGAGAGGTTGGCGGACGGGGATGGACAGCTTGTGCGGCACGGGTGTTTTCTTTTACTTTGGCGCTGCGTTATGGAGGAAGTCAAGCATGCTTGAGTTGCAAAAAGCACTGGCGGAGATCAACGAGATTCGTGGCGCGATCGCGAGAGTGAACGATTTTCGCGGCTATGGCCCGCTCTCCGTAGCCGTCTCCGGACTGCTCGCGCTCGGCGTAGCGCTCGCCCAGGCGAATTGGCCGACGTTCCTCGCGCCCGACCCGACCACCTATTTTTTCGTGTGGATCGGTGTCGCGGCCGTGGCTGCCATGATGACGAGCCTCGAGACCTTCAACCGCACGCGCCGGGTGCACGCGGACCTCGCCGTGCCGATGCTGCAGCGCGCCCTCGAGCAATTCGCGCCTGCGCTGTTCGCGGGGGTGCTGCTCGCCGGCGCGCTCGCGTATTTCGCGCCGCAAGCGCTGTGGCTGCTGCCCGGGCTTTGGCAGATCCTCTTTAGTCTAGGGGTGTTTGCTTCCTGCCCGTTTCTGCCTCGACAAATGAGCATCGTGGGTCTTTGGTATCTCGGCGCGGGCCTCGTCTCGATCGCTGCATGCAGCGGCGGTGCCGTGTGTTCTCCTTGGGCCATGGGTGTTCCGTTCGGCGTCGGGCAGTTGTTGGTTGCCGCGATCCTCCGTTACGGCTTCCGGCAAAAGGCATGACCACAGGTAGCGGCCGGGACTCTGGGGCGGCGCGTTTCGCCTATGCGGGACTCGACCGGGTGATCCACGAGAAGGCGCGCCTGAGTCTGCTCACCTCGCTGATGACGCACCCGAAAGGTTTGCGATTCGGTGATTTGAAACAATTATGTGGACTCACGGACGGCAATCTGAACCGCCACCTCCTGGTGCTCGAGACGGCTAAACTCGTGCGGATCAGCAAGGAGATCGATCACCGGCGCATGCAGACCAGTTGCCAGATCACGGCGCTCGGCCGGCGTCGCTACCTCGAATATCTTGCCGTCCTCGAGCGCGTGATCCTCGACGCCGCCGCCGCGACCAAGCTTCAAGGCTTGACCGACGGCTGATCTGCGCCTGGCGGGGCGGGTTGCGGCGGCGCCTGGGGCGGCGGCGCCTGGGACGGCGGCGCCTGGGATTGCGGCGCCTGGGACGGCGGTGCTTGGGACGGCGGTGCCTGAGGCGGCGGTGCTTGGGACGGCGGCGCCTGGGGGGCGGGTGCATCGCTCGGCGGGGCTGCCGCATGTCGCGCATCGGCACGCGCCAGTTCTTCGGGCGAGGGCGGCAGTTGCTGCGCGGTCAGTCGCGCCGCGCTGATCACCGCAGGGTCGTCGCGCAGTCGTACGTACAATTGGCCATCGGTCAGATGTGGCACCGGCAAGCTGGCGCCCGGAAATCCGTCCGGAACGTGCACCGGATGCGCGAAGTGCGGGTCCTCGGATAAGGAGTCGACCAGAAACAAGTTGATGCCCGATAATTTGCAAGCGAGTTCCGGCGTGGCCGGGCATTGCAGATCCTTGAGCACCGGCAAGCGCACGAGGGTTGCCAGCGGCTGCCACTCGCCGGTGACCCCGTTCGCGTTCACCCGGAATTGCAAGGGTCCAAAAGCCGAGTTTCCGAATGCCTTGGCCGGATTCAACGTTGCCACCGCCACGTGCGCATCCTCGAGCGTCAGTCCGCCGTTCGCGACGCTCAATGTCGTCGTGTAGTTGTCGTCGTCCGTTGCCACCTCGATCATCTCGTCGCGCGAAAACCGCGCGGGGGATTGCGAGCGCAGCGAGAAGATGAGTTTGGCGTCCTGGGGCACCTCGTCCTGATTCGTCAGCAAAATGTTGCTGTCGCTGCTCGATGCCGACGGCTGCACGCTCTTGCTGATGAGGCGCGCACTCGGTCGCGGCGCATCGATATGCGCACTCAGGCTGTACTGGCGCCCATCCTTGAGCGATACGTGCGCCGTCGAGACCGTGTCCGGCTTCAAGGCCGCGCCGTCCGCTGGACCGGCGAGGGTCATCGTCAACTCATCCTGGCCATTGCGATCGGTGAGCTTGTCGGGCATGAAGGTCAGGCCGTTCATGCTGAGACTCGCGACCTCATCGAGCCGGCTGCCCCGCAGCGTCCCCTGGGAGTCGCCGGCATGAATTTCGAAGCCTTCCAAATGACTCGCCTCTGAGAACGCGCGCAGCTGCACCGGCTGCGGTTCGCTCGTGCCGTACTGCGAGACCAGCAGTGTCACGTCGCCCGGCTGTGCGCCCGTGAGCGGCAGCTTCAATTCGACTTCATTGGGTTTGACGGACTTCCAGTCCACCTTGAGATCCTTGCCCGCCGGATCCTTGAGCATGATCGTGTCGATGCAGCTGACGTTGTTCGCCTGCAGATGCACGGTTTCGTCGCGACCGACGATCAAGGGCGTTTGGTTGCCGGCGACCATTTGCCACGGCTGCGCATGGGCGTTGACCAGGCTGAATGTCGGTCCGTCGTAACTGTCGAAGCCCCAAAGTCCGCGCAGTTCGCCCTCGACCGTATCGCCGAGGTTCGCCGTACCGAGTCCGGTGGTATCGACGACCAGTCCGCCCTGGCCAGGATCCTTCTTCACAGGAAGATCGATCGTCTTGGCGTCGCTGCCGGTGAGGCGCAGCGTCATGTCATGGGCATACGCGGTGGAAAATACCAAGGGCGCACCCTCGACCGGCAGAACCAACGTGGCTTTGCGCGCGCAATAAATTTCCTTTGGATCGAGCGCGTGCAGCGGCGGCAGTTGCGGCTTTTCCACGGCCGGCAATGCGGTAACCAGCACCGACTTGGGGTTGCTGAACGACGGCGGGGCATTCAGAGCCAGCGTCAAGCGGTCGCCCTTCGCCGTCGGCAGCGCGGGAATATACTGGTACTGCGCCGTATGGAACAGATCGAGCAGGCGTGCAATGTCGAGAACCGAGGCGACGTAGGGACTGTAATAGCCGTAGCTCAGCTGCGGCGTATAACTCGCTTCCATCGCCAGATCCGCCGCCGGGCCGGAAGTCAGGGCCTCGACGATCGATGTGCTGTGGCCGTCGTTGAGGATCAGCGTTTCCTGACCCTGCATCAGGCATGGAGCCTGCAGCGAGGGCAATTTATCGAGACATTTGTCGTCGACGCGAATTGCTAGAGTCCGCGCGAGCAGGGGCGCGATTTCCTTGAGCTTGTCCGGATCGCTCTCGTCGTAGGAGCGGATCGTGTGCAGGTAGGCCTCGAGCCGCGACCGGTCGAGCGCGGCTTGGTTCAAATCCTGCGAGGTCCGGACGAACACGCCGGGGCGGCCGCGGACGGTATCGACCAGTGTACGGAAATCGCCGCCGGTCTCCGGCGCCAGAAAGACCAGGACCTGCTGAGCATCCGCGGGCACGGTCACCGACAGCCCGTCGCGTGCACACCGGTCGCTCCAGGTCTCACACCGATGGAACGCGCTTGGCGGCGGCGGATTCGTCGCGCCATTTAGGAACGCCGCGATCAGCAAATAATGGGCGGACTGGGTGGGCGGCAGATCGGCTTTGATCCACAGGCGATCGCCCGGCGCGAGATTGGGGACCTCGGCGATGGGCAGCGTTGCCTCGCCGCGGGTCACTTTGACTTCGAGAGTCGGACCGGCCAGATCGAAGGGCGCCGGCGTCGATCGAGCCGCTAGGGCGACGCCACAGAGCACGAGGCTGAGAGCAAACTGATGTTTCGTCAAGGCGCTTTGCTTCCGGTGCTTGAATTGGAGTCACAGGACTGGGCGGAGTTCGCGCTGCCCCGACTCCGCAACGCGGTAGGACCGAAATGGTAGAACCGGCCGCACGTTAGCACACGTGACATCTGCGTTAGCTTGTCGCTGATCGCGCTTTGAGCAAGCCGGCGGCGGGCGTGATGCCGCACTGCAGCGAGGCTGGCGAGAAGCCGGCGTCAGCGTGCGAATAGCTGCGTAGGATCCTGGAAAGATTTGAATTCGAGCGCGTTGCCGGACGGATCGAAGAGGAAGAAAGTCGCCTGTTCGCCCACCTCGCCGCGGAAGCGAATGTGCGGTTCGATCTCGAAACGGGTGCCGGCGGCACGCAATCGATCGGCGAGCCCGTGCCATTGCCGCCACTCTAGCACCACGCCGAAGTGCGGTACCGGTACGTCACGGCCGTCGACCGGGTTCGAAGTCCGCACATGCGCCTTGGCGGCATGGTCGAGATGCACGACGAGCTGGTGTCCGAACAGATCGAAATCTATCCATGCTTCATCGCTACGCCCTTCGGGGCAGCCGAACACCCCGCCGTAAAAGGCGCGCGCCGCGCCTAAATCGTGCACGGGGATGGCGAGATGAAACGGTTGGGTCATGGGCAAGAGGATACCCAATTTCCTGGCTGTCGGCTTCAGGCTATGCTGCGCGGCATGCAGCAGGGCAGAGGACTCAATCGCCGCGACTTGATCGCGGCCGCAGTTTGTGCAGTTACGGCTGGGACGGTAGGAACCTCGCTTGGCGCGTTGGGTACTGCGGCCGCCTCGACCCGCGCGAGTGCCGTAGGCGTCCGGGGGGTGCCCCCGCCGCTCGCCGCTTTCATCGCAGCCTACATGGCTGCAATGAACGCCCCCGGTCTGACGCTTGCGTTGGTGGAACGCGGCGGTGCGTTCACGACAGCGGCCTTCGGCTACGTCGACAGGGGCGCGCGGACGCCGGTCACTACCAACCATCTTTTCGAGATCGGCTCGATCTCCAAATCCTTCGTGGCTCTCACGATCCTGCAGCTGCAGGACGAGGGTCGGCTCGCGCTTCATGATCCCATCCTGCACCATCTGCCGTGGTTGCCGATCGAGACGCCTTACGGCGAAGTGCTGGTACACCACTTGTTGACGCATTCGTCGGGGCTGCCGGACGATCCACCGCTGTTCCCGTTCGAGCCCGGCGGTCGCGCCCGCCAGACTTTTACGCCAGGTGCGCAATTTCATTACAGCAATTGGGGGTTCGACGTCCTCGGTCATCTGATCGCCTCGATCGACGGCCGTTCCTGGCCCGAGGCCGTGAGGCAGCGGCTGCTGCTGCCGCTCGGCATGTCGGCGACCACGGCAACGATCGGCAGCGCGGCGGCGCCGCGGCTGGCGCAGAGCTACGTGCCGCTTTACGACGATCGCCCCTATCCGCGGCATGGCCCATTGGCGGTTGCCGGGCCGATGAGCTTCGAACTCGCCTCCGGCAGCATCGCCTCCACGCCGGCCGACATGGCGCGATATGTCGGCATGCTGCTCGACGGTGGCGTGGGTCCGTCCGGCCGACTCGTCTCGGAGGCCGCGTTCAAGGCTTTCACGTGTCCGTACATCGCAGCTGAGGAATTCGGCCCCGGAGCGAGCTACGGCTACGGAATCGCCATCGATACGCTCGATGGGCACAAGCGGCTGCGGCACACCGGCGGCATGGTGTCGTTCATGTCCTCGCTGCAAATCGATCTCGACGCCGGTATCGGCGCGTTCGCGTCGATCAATGCGCAGCTCGGCTATCGGCCGAATCCCGTGACACAGTATGCGATCCGCAGCTTGCGTGCCGCGGCCGAAGCCCGCCCGGCGCCGGCGCCGCCCGCGGCCGACGACGATGCAACGCTCGCGGACGCGCAGGCTTATGCGGGCCTGTACACGGCGCCCGACGGCCGCCGTCTCGAAATCGAGGCGCAGCCGCACTCGCTCGTGCTGATCGCGGATGGTCTGCGTCTGCCGTTGCAGCATCTCGGCGGCGACCTGTTCCTCGCCGATCATCCGCGGTTTGCGCTCTACCCTCTGTTGTTTGGCCGTGCGCCGGCCGCAGCCGCCGGCGCCGGCGCCGGCGACGCGAGCGTCGCCACGCCCGCACTCGTGACCGACCTCGGGATCGGGTCGGATTGGTTCGCGAACCCGCGCCATACCGGACCCATCGTGGCAGCCGAGGCGCCCGAACTTGCCGCCTATCCGGGTCTCTATCATTCCCAGGATCCCTGGGTGGGCTCGGCGCGCGTCGTGATTCGCCGCGGGCGCCTGTGGTTGAACGGTATGACGCCGCTCGAGTCGATGGGCAATCACCTGTTCCGGTTCGCCGACGAGCCGCAGAGTCCCGAAACGGCCGAGTTCCGCGCGCTCGTCTCTGGCCGCGCGCAAGTTCTCGTCGTCGACGGTGGCGTGTTGCGCCGTACGGCAGAAACATGAGGAATCGAAGATGAGCGAGCGACAATGAGTGATCGACGCGTGGCCGATGCGATCGTCGCGCGACTGATGGCGCACGATACGCAGCGTGTCTTCACGGTTGCTGGCGAGAGTTATCTGGACGTTCTCGATGCTCTCTACACCGAACGAGCCCGCATCCAGGTCGTGACTTGTCGGCACGAGGCGGCCGCCGCCAATATGGCCGAAGCGAGCGCGAAGCTCACCGGACGGCCGGGCATTTGCTTCGTCACGCGCGGCCCCGGACTCGCCCATGCAAGTATTGGCGTGCATACGGCACGCCAGGATGCGTCGCCGATGCTGCTGTTCGTCGGCGAAATCTCGCGCGAGGACCGATTTCGCCATGCCTTCCAAGAAGTGGATCTGGCGCAAACCTTCGGCGATTTGGCCAAGGGGGTGCTGCGCATCGAGGTCGGCGCACGTGCCGGTGAAATCGTCGATCGGGCGTTTCAACTCGCGACGACGGGCCGGCCCGGCCCCGTCGTGATCGGTCTTCCAGAGGATGTGCTCGGCGAGCCGTATGAGTTGGCGTCAACCGCGACCGGCGCCGCTCCCCTGCAGACGGTCGCTGCCGAAGTGATCACCGCGATCGCTGCCCGCCTCGGCAGCGCCGCGCGGCCCTTGGTCTGGTTGGGCGGTAGCGACTGGGCTAGCGACGACGTTGCCGCCGTGCAGCGCTTCGCGGAAATTTGGCAGTTACCCGTGGTGACCGGTTTTCGGCGCAAGGATCTGTTTGCGAACGCGCACTCCTCGTACGCCGGGGAACTCGGTTTCGGCACCTTCCCCGCGCTGATCGAGCGGGTACGCGAGGCGGATCTGTTGCTCGTGCTCGGCGCGCCTCTCGGTGATGTCGAGACCGGCGGCTATCAGTGGCTCGATCGGACAACCACGTCCGCACGACTGGTGCACGTGCATCGCGACGCCGACACGCTGTCGGCCGTCTACCCGGCGGGTCTCGCGGTCGCAGCGCGGCCCGGCGCCGTCGCAGCCGCTCTTGCCGCCGCCGCGCCGCCGGGCGCGGATGCGCCGCCGTGGCTCGCGTGGACGCGCGCCGCGCGCGCGGATCAGGAGGCATTCATGGCGCCCGTGGAGGTTTACGGTGCCGTCAATCTGTCGCTCGTGTTCCATGAATTACGCGCATCCCTCGGGCCGCAGGCGCTGATCGCCAATGGCGCGGGCAACTATGCAGCCTGGTTGCACCGGTTTTACTCGCATGACGCCTATCCCTCCCAGATCGCACCCGGCAGTGGCGCGATGGGTTACGCGGTGCCGGCCGCGATTGCCGCCAAGCTGTGCTGCCCCGATCGCGAGGTCGTCGGTGTCGCCGGCGACGGCTGCTTTCTCATGGCGGTACAGGAACTCGCGACCGCAGCGCAACTCGGCCTGCACCTCGTTTATCTCGTCGTCAATAATGGCTCCTACGGGACGATCCGCATGCATCAGGAAAATCGGTTCCCAGGACGCCGCATGGCTACGGATTTGGCAAATCCGGATTTCGTTGCGCTCGCCAGAGCCTTCGGGTTGGGCGCCTGGCGCGTCGCGGCGACCGCGGAATTCGCGCCGGCGCTGCGGGCGGCACGCGCGCATCCGGGTCCCGCCTTGATCGAGCTCGTCACCTCGATTCGGGATATCTCGCCGGGGAAGCGCCTGTCCGCGGACTGAGCGTTGTGGCGAAGCGGGCGAGCCAGGCCCGGACGGCCCGCGGATCTTCGCAGCGATACTGCGCCCGCACGCGGTCGCCGACCGCGATCGAGATGCCGGCGCGAGCCTCGACCGCGGCGAATCCGTCGCGGTCGCTGACGTCGTCGCCGAGGAAGACCGGTTTGCGATGCACGAACGGCGCCTCGCGCAGGAATGCCTCGATGGCCGTCGCCTTGGTCTCGCGGCTGGGCTTGAGTTCCACCACCAATCGGCCGTCGAGCACCTGGTAACGATCCCCCAGTTTCGCCGCGGCCGCGTGCATCACAGCGCGCGCCTCGCGCTCGAACTGCGGCGCAGCGCTGAAGTGCAGGGCGAGCGCGCGTTCCTTGTCCTCCAGCAGCGTTTGCGGTCGATCGGCGGTAAAGCAGCGCAAGGCGACGCGCGCCGCGTCGAGCAGCGGATCCCGGCCGCTGTCGCCATGGCGCTCGCCCGTGGCGCTGCGTCGCTCGACGCCGTGCAGGCCGGCTGCCGCGAATTGCAGCGGAGCGAACAATTGGTCGAGGGACGCGATGCTGCGCCCGCTCACGAGCGCGAGCGCGCCGCCCAGCCCGTCCGCGAGCGTACGCAACAAATTCTTCAATTCGGCGTCGGCACGCGCGCCAGCCGGCGTCGCGGCGAAGTCGATCAGCGTGCCATCGACGTCCAGGAACAGGCAGGAATCGATCGCGGGCAGGGGTGGAATCACGGGGTGTTCAAGCAAAGCTTAGGATGACTCCTTGGCTAGATGGCTAGATGGCTAGATGGTTCGATATTCACATGAACCCCTGCTGTGGGCATTTCGCGCCGGCCGCCTATAGCGATTGCGGTCGCCTTGTGAAACGATTCTGCGCGCGTTCGCTGCCACGGTCGCAAGCATAAGGGTCACTCAAAAAAACGATGTTCGTCAATGCCATCGGCACCGCCTTGCCAGCACGGCGCTACACCAAGGCGGAGTGCTGGGACGCCTTTTCCAGCTCGATCTGGTTCGATCGCCTCGACGCGCGGGCGCGCACGGTCGCGAAAATGGTGCTGACCCGCAACAATGGCATCGAAGCCCGGCGTTTGGCCCTGGAGAGCCTCGACGAGGTGTTCGCGATCGACCCCGATACCTTGCAGAAGCGCTACGCACAGCATGCTCCGCGGCTTGCGGCCGAGGCCGGAGCGCTTGCGCTGCGGCGCGCCGGGCTCCCGCCCGAGGCCATCGACGCGGTCGTCGTCAGCACTTGCACGGGCTATCTTTGTCCCGGCTTGAGCGGCTACGTCCTGGAGGACTTGGGACTGCGCGCCGAGGTGCTCGGCTTCGACCTGGTAGGGCAAGGATGTGCGGGCGCTCTGCCGAACTGGCAGTTGGCCAATGCCTTGCTCGCCGGCGAGCAAGCGGAACACGTGCTGTCGATTTGCGTGGAAGTCTGCAGCGCCGCGATGTACCTCGACAATGATCCTGGCGTTTTGATCAGCGCCTGTCTGTTCGGCGACGGTGCCGGCGCGGCCGTGCTGTCCTGCCGGCCACGCGCGGCCGCGCGCCGCGTCGAGTGGCGTGGCAGCCGCTCGCTCACCAATCCCGCTGCGCGCGACTCGCTGCGCTTCGAGCAGCGCGGCGGGCTGTTGCGAAATATCTTGACGCGCGACGTACCGCGACTCGCCGCCGAGCACGCGCGGCAGGTGCTCGGCGATGCACTCAGCGACGCCTGCGTCGAGCGCGCTGCGATCAGTGGCTGGATCCTGCACGCCGGCGGCCGCGACGTGCTGCTCGCCTTGCAGGAAACGCTGGGGATGGCCCCGGACGAATTGCGCTATAGCCGCACGGCTCTGCGGGAGTACGGCAACTTGAGCAGCGCCTTCGTCTACTTCGTGCTCGAGGCGGCGCTCGCGGACGCCGCGGTGGGCGGATACTGGTGGATGTCCTCGTTCGGCGCCGGCTTCACCTGTCATGGCGCCTTGCTGGCCGTCGAGTGAACGCCGTGCACCTGCAGCGCCGGGTGGAACCCGAAATTCTCGACGGACTCGAGGCCGATGAGCCGCGTGCGCGGCGCTCGCGGCGAGATCTGCAGCGCATACACCGGGTCATGCGCTCGGTCGCAATTCTGCGCGGGGCGCTCACCCGACTGCAGTTGTCCGACCAGCCCCTGCGCTTGCTGGAACTAGGGGCCGGCGATGGCACGCTCTTGCTGCGCTTGGCCACGGCGCTGCGGCCGCCGTGGCGTGACGTCGAGTTGACGCTGCTCGACCGGCTCGATTGCGTTTCCACGGAGACGCTCGCGCGTTATGCAGCGCTCGGTTGGCGCGTGCGCGTGCTGCGCTGTGATGTTCTTGCCTGGGCCATTGCGGCCGACTCGCTGCGCTATGACCTATGTGTCGCCACCTTGTTCCTGCATCACTTCGAATCACAGCAGCTTGCCGTCCTGCTGCGCCGGATCGCCGCGGTGACGGATGCATTCATCGCCAGCGAGCCCTGGCGCAGCCGCTGCGCGCGCTGGGCCAGCCGACTGGTGTTCTTTCTCGGTGCGAATGCCGTGACGCGCAATGACGCGGTCGCCAGTGTCGATGCGGGATTTGCGGGCGCCGAGTTGACGGCCGCGTGGCCGCAGGCGCCGCACTGGCGGCTCGATGAACGCGTCGAATGGCCGTTTACCCAATGCTTCACGGCGCGACGTCTGCCCACATGAGTGAGCCTTGCGACGTTCTCGTGATCGGAGCGGGGCCGGCCGGCAGCGCGGCGGCCATCTTGCTCGCCGCCGCGGGCTGGCGCGTGACGCTCGTCGAGCAGCACGCGTTTCCGCGTCGTAAGGTCTGCGGGGAATGCATCTCCGCCGGCAACCTCGAACTGCTCGACAGGCTCGGCGTCGGGACTGAATTTCGTGCCATCGCGGGCCCCGAACTGCGCGAGGTCGGCTGGATGAACGAGACCACCACGGTCGTTACCGAGATGCCGGCATGCACCGTGGGCCCCTACCGGTTCGGCCGCGCGCTCGGCCGGGAGCTTCTCGATCCGCTCTTGCTGCGTCGTGCACGCGCGCTCGGAGTCAGCGTCTTGCAACCTGCGCAGGTACGGAGTGTCGCTGGCGCGCTCGGCGCGTACTCGGTCGAGGTGCTCGCTCGCGGTCAGCCGGCCCGGCATCTCGAGGCGCGGATCTTGATCGACGCACACGGCTCCTGGGAGCGCGGACCGCAAATCGCCGGGGCCGCGCCGGCGGCGCGCCCGCCGAATCGCGCCGGGGATTTGTTCGCCTTCAAAGCCACGTATCTGCGAGCGGCGATCCGCCCGGGATTCCTGCCGGTGCTGGCGCTGCGCGGCGCCTATGGCGGGATGGTGCTGGGAGAGTCGGGACGCGCCACTCTCGCCTGCTGCATTCGTCGCGACGCGTTGGCGGCGTGCCGCGTCGTGCAACCGCAGTCGAGCGCCGGGGCGGCGGTGGAGGCCTATATCCGGGCCGAGTGCGCAGGTCTGCGCGGACTCCTGGACGGTGCCGAGCGCGCGGGTGCGTGGCTGTCCGTGGGACCCTTGCGCCCCGGCATGCGCCTCTCGCCACGAGCATCTGCCTGGCCGGACGGAGGCGTCTTTCGCGTCGGCAATGCCGCCGGCGAATCCCATCCCTTGATCGGCGAAGGGATCACCATGGCCTTGCAGTCCGCCGCGCTGCTCGCGGCGATTCTGACGACTGACTCCGCCGCGGCGCTCGACGCTGAACGCGCCGCGGCCGCGCACCGGCGCTATGCGGCCGCTTGGCGGGCAGCCTTTCTGCCGCGCCTGCGATTGGCGGCGGTCTACGCGCACCTCGCCATGCGCCCGCCGCTCGCGCGCGCGGCGGGCGCCGTGTTGCGGCGCTGGCCGGAGCTGCTGGTCGGGGCGGCGCATCTCGCCGGCAAGACCCGAGGCGCCGAGATTCCTTCCTTGACGCAACCGGAGCTCGCATGACGACACTCGTAATTCTCCAGGAGATTTTGATCAAAGAGTTCGATCTCACGCCCGAGCAGGTCGCACCCGGGGCATCGCTGCGCGGGCTCGGGATCGATTCGCTCGACCTGCTGGAACTCATGTTCAAGATCGAGGATCGCTACCAGCTCGCGATCCGCGACGACATTCCGACCAACTTGGAGACCGTGCAGGACGTCGTCGCGTACATCGACGGCTTGCTCGCACGCCGCGGGGCGCCGCTCGTCCCCGATGCCGATCTACATGCGACCGGATGAGCCGTGCGGCGGGTCGCGATCACCGGCTTGGGAGTACTCGCGCCGCTGGGCACGAACATTGCTGATTTGTTCAAGAGTTTGCTCGCCGGACGCTCGGCGATCAGGCGCCTGACGCGGCCCCCGTTCGACGGGCTGCGTTCCCCGATCGTCGCCGCTGTCGATTTCGATGCCGGTGCGCACTTCGAGACCGCAAGACTGCGCATGCTCGATCGGGTCAGTCAAATGGCGTTGATCGCCGCCGCGCAGGCGGTCGCCGATGCAGGCATCGATCTCGGTGCGGCGGATCCCGAGCGCTGCGGCGTCAGTGTCGGTACCGGCAGCGGCGGGGCGGCGACCTCCGACGAGGGCTACCATACGATCTACGCGCAGCGCTCGGATCGCGTCAAGCCGTTTACGGTCCTGGGCTCGATGCACAACGCACCGGCCTCTTGGATCGGCATCGAGTACGGCTTGCGCGGTCCGAATCTCACGTTCTCGACCGCATGTTCGTCCTCGGCGGTCGCAATCGGCGAGGCGGCGCGGCGCATCGCGTATGGCGAAGTCGATCTGATGCTTGCCGGGGGTGCGGAGGCACCGCTGTGCTTCGGCGTGCTGCGCGCCTGGGAAGCGATGCGCACGACGGCGAGCGTCGATGCGCACGACCCGGCCGCATCCTGTCGACCGTTTTCCGCGCAGCGCACCGGTCTCGTGCTCGGCGAGGGGGCTGCCTTTCTCGTGCTCGAAGACTGGCAGCACGCCGAGGCGCGCGGTGCGCCCATCCATGCCGAACTGCGCGGCTACGGTCTCACCACGGACGCCACGCACATCACCCGGCCGAGCGTCGCCGGGCAGGCGGCGGCGATGCGGGCGGCGCTGCATGCCGCGCGTCTCGCGCCGTCCGCGATCGACTACGTCAATGCCCACGGTACGGCCACGCTGCAAAACGACCCGGTCGAGACTCAGGCGCTCAAAGAGGTGTTCGGCGCGCACAGCGCTGTTTTGCCGGTGAGTTCGACCAAGTCGACGCACGGCCATCTGCTCGGTGCCGCCGGCGCGCTCGAGTTCGTGATCGCCGTCGGCAGCCTAGAGCGCGGCGTGTTGCCGCCGACGATGCATCTCGATGCGCCGGACCCCGCATGCGATCTCGATTACGTCGCCGGCCGCGCCCGCAGCGGCGTGTCGCTGCGGGCCGTGATGTCCAATTCCTTCGCCTTCGGGGGCACGAACGCGGTCCTGATCGCATCCGCGCCCGGCTGGACCTCGGGCTGATGTCGTATGCTAGCGAGATGCCCAGCCATACGCATCTCGAGGAGACTCAGCCGTGACCCGATTCGGGGCGCTCGCCAATCGTATTTTCGTCAACGTCGAACTCATTGCCTACATCTTGCTCGGCACGATGCTCGCCTTCGCGGCCATGCTCGGCATGATAGGTACTGGCTCTTCGGCGCTCGAGGCAGCACAGACCCACGGCGCGGCCGATTCCTTGCTGGTCATGATCGATCGGCTGTTGTTCGTACTCATGGTGATCGAGATCCTGCACACCGTGCGCGTGTCGTTTCGCTCGGGCTCTCTGGTTTGTGAACCGTTTTTGGTCGTCGGCCTGATCGCATCGATCCGGCGCGTGCTCGTGATCACGCTCGAATCGTCGCAGGAGAGTTCGCCCGGCAAGTGGAGCGGCGATTCGCAGGCCTTGTTCAACGCCTCGATGATCGAGTTGTCGGTGCTGGGTGGCTTGATCCTGGTCATGGTTCTCGCGATCGTGTTGCTGCGCTGGAGCGCGAGACCCGCCCAAGACGCCAAAGAAGCCGGCTGATAGCGCCTCAGGCGCGTCGCCGCGGCAGGGATTCGAGCGCCGCGAGGATCCCGTCGGCGCCTGGGTTGACGGCGACCGGCCCGACGTGGCTCCAGCGAATGATCCCCTCGCCGTCGATCACGAACAGCGCCCGCCCAGCGAAACCGTCGGTGCGCCGGTAAACCCCGTAGAGACCCGCGATTTCCCCCTTGGGTTCGAAGTCCGAGAGCAGGGGAAAGCGCAGCTTGCGCGCCTGCGCGTACGCCGCGTGGCACCAGACCCCGTCGACCGAAATGCCGAGCAGTTGCGCATCGAAAGCGCCGAACTCGGCGCCGAGATCGTTGTAGAGCGCGAGCTGGTCGCCGCAGACCGGACTCCAGTCCGCCGGGTAGAACACGAGGACCACCGGTCTGCCGCGCAGGTCCGAGAGCGCGATGCGTTCGTCCGGGCCGCTGGCCAGAGAGAAATCGGGGGCACGGGTTCCGGCCGCGGGGGCCGTCGCCTCGGTCAAGGCGATATTCATGCGGGCACGAGTCCTTGGGTTTGCACTCCTGCAGATGGTGGCGCGCGCGCGGCCCGCTATCTGTGCGGCAGCGTACGCTGGCGCACGACGCACCGCGGACGCAGGGATTGCTGCCACTTGTTTGCTACCATCGCATCAGCTTCGCACCCACCGTTTCAAGATCCGCAAGGAGATCTGCGCCATGGAATATCGCCGCCTAGGGGCTTCCGGCCTGCGCGTGCCCGCGCTCGCCTTCGGGACCGCCACGTTCGGCGGCAGCAACGATTTCTTCAAAGCCTGGGGAGCGACCGATGCCGCTGGCGCCGCGCGCCTCGTCGACGTTTGTCTCGAACACGGTGTCAGTTTGTTCGACAGTGCCGACATCTACTCCGACGGGCTCGCCGAAATCATCCTCGGCCGCGCGATCAAGGGCCGGCGCCAGCGGCTGCTCCTCTCGACCAAGGTGACATTCCCGGTCGGTTCGGGCGCCAACGAATATGGGTCGTCCCGTCAGCATCTGCTCGACGCTGTCGACAAGTGCCTTGGCCGGCTCGGCGTGGAACACATCGACATCCTGCAACTTCATGGCCAGGACTTGAACACGCCCGTCGAGGAGACGCTCTCGACCCTCGAACACCTCGTGCGGGCCGGCAAGGTTCGTTACGTCGGTGCCTCGAACTTCAGCGGCTGGCATCTGATGAAATCCCTGGCCGTTGCGGACCGCTACGGCTATGCGCGCCACGTTGCCCACCAGGTCTATTACTCGCTGCTCAACCGGGACTACGAATGGGAGTTGTTGCCGCTGGGCCGGGACCAAGGCGTCGGCGCGCTCATTTGGAGCCCCCTCGGTTGGGGAAAACTCACGGGGCGCATCCGCCGCGGGCAGCCTGCCAAACCGGGAACGCGCGCGCACGACATCGCCGGTACGGGCCCACACTTCGAGGAGGAGAGACTGTTCCGCATCGTCGACGCCTTGGACGAGGTCGCAGGCGAAACCGGCAAGACGGTCCCGCAGATCGCGCTCAACTGGCTGTTACAGAAGCCAACGGTCGCGAGTTTGATCATCGGGGCACGCGACGAGACTCAATTGCGCGACAACTTGGGTGCGGTCGGCTGGCAACTGAGCAGCGCGCAGCTCGCGGCGCTCGACGCCGCGAGCGAGGTGCCGCCCGCCTACCCCACCTGGCATCAGCGCGCCTTTCCGATGTTGAACGAACGAGGGTTGATCAGCGCGCCGCCGTGAGCCGCAATCAGGCCGTGGCGATGCGCATCAGGTTCGTGGTGCCGGCGCTGCCGAAGGGCAGGCCGGCCAGGGCGACGATGAACTGGCCCGGGCTCGCGAAGCCTTCGCGACGCGCGAGTTCGCAGGCCACGGCGGTCATCTCGTTGACGTCGGTGACGCCGTCGATCCGTACGGAATGAACCCCCCAGACGAGCGTCAGACGGCGCGCCGTCGCCACGATCGGCGTCAGACTGAGCACCGGCGATTCCGGCCGCTCGCGCGCGGTGCGCAGGCTGGTGTGACCTGTGCGGGTGTAGCAGACGATGGCCGCGGCATGCAGCATCGCGACGGCGCAGCGCACCGCGCTGCAGACCGCGTCGGCGACGTCGGCCCGTCGCTCCGGTGGATGCGAGGCATTGATGACTTGACGGTAGAGCGGATCCGTTTCGACCTGCGCGATGATCCTGTTCATCATGCTGACCGCTTCGATCGGGTACTTGCCGGACGCAGATTCCGCCGAGAGCATGACGGCGTCGGCGCCGTCGTAGATCGCGGTGGCCACGTCGGAGGCCTCCGCCCGGGTCGGCACCGGGCTTTCGATCATGGATTCGAGCATTTGGGTGGCCACGACCACGGGCTTCCCCATCTCGCGACAAACCCGGACGATGCGCTTTTGGATGGCGGGCACTTGCTCGGCGGGCATTTCGACCCCGAGATCCCCCCGCGCCACCATCACGGCGTCGGACGCCGCGACGACCTCGTCGAGTCGGGCGATCGCAGCGGGCTTCTCGAGCTTGGACATGATGGCCGCCTGACCGCCGATGATGGCCCGCGCCTCCTCGATGTCCTCGGGCCGCTGCACGAACGACAGAGCGATCCAGTCGGCGCCGAGTTCCAGGGCGAGTGTCAGATCCCGGCGATCCTTGACGGTCAAGGCCGTGAGCGGCAGGACGACGTCCGGTACGTTGACGCCCTTGTTGGCCGACAGGCGTCCGCCCACCGCGACGCGGGTCTCGGCGAAATCTCCGCCGCAGCGCTCGACCACGAGCCGCAAGCGGCCATCGTCGAGCAACAATTCAGCGCCAGGCTGAAGTACCGCGAAAATTTCCGGGTGCGGCAAATGAGCCCGCATGACGCTGCCGGGAGTCGGGTCTAGATCGAGACGAAACGCTTGATCCGCGACGAGCGTGACAGGACCTTGCGCAAAGCCGCCGACCCGCAGCTTCGGCCCCTGCAGGTCGGCGAGAATGCCGATCGGTCTGCCGGTCTCCCGCTCCAATTCGCGCAACAGCGCGAAGCGGGCACGGTGATCATCGGCCGTGCCATGACTGAAATTCAGACGGAAAACGTCGACCCCGGCAAGGAACAGCCGTCGCGCAACATCGTGTGTGGAACTCGCCGGCCCCATGGTCGCGACGATCTTTGCATTGCGGGTGCGGCGCGGATTCATCTCCACCGACCGCGCTCGGATTCGCTCTTTAACATCATCCCCAAATTATCTCACAGCGCCATGACGCCTGCGAGCATGAGCCGAACCGCCCCTTTCTCGGCGCGGTCCGGACTAGAGACTCGGTGGATCTAGGCTCGAGACTCAAGGCTTCTTCAGGGCATCCTTGACGCTGCCAACGGCATTTTGCAGCTTGCCGCCGGCCTTGTCGGCTTTGCCCTCCGCGGTCAGCTTGGCATCTCCCAGGATCTTCCCGGCGGTCTCCTTGAGACCGCCCTTGACCTGTTTCGCGGAACCTTCGATGCGATCTTTGTCCATGACATTCTCCTCATGATGTTAAGCAGCTTGCGCGAGCAGTATCCGCTACCGCGCGACACTGTGCATAGCGGCAAAGGGAGCGAAGCGGCGTCAGTCGCTGTCCGACGCGCGGCCGGGGTGCTTGCGGCCGCGCCGCGTCGCAATCAGAGCGCGCAGCGCGGCGGACGTCTGGTCGCGGATCACGCGCTCGAGCGTAGCGAGCGAAGCTGCCGTGATGCGGCGCGCGCCGCGCGGGCGCAAAACCTGGCCGTTCAAGCTCATCTCGCGCATCGCGCACTCTTGTCCGCTCATCGCCAGGCCGCCGATTCGCCCGATGATCGCGGCCTGCACCCCGACGATGCGGCGAATACCGCGATGCACCAGCCGAAATCCGGCGGCCGGCCCGAGGCCTGCCTGGCCGCGTGCGGCCAGCAGAAACCCGTGTTCGTCCGCGCCATGCAGCGTATCGAGCAGGTCGGTCTGAATATCGCAAAAGGCGCCGACCAAAGCCTGGTCGCTCGCTTCGGTGCGCAGCAACTGCTCGGCCGCGATCACACGCGCCGCAACGCCGTCCCACGTTCGCGCCACGACGTCACGGGCACAGGCAAGATAAAGCCCCTCCTTGTCGTTGAAGTAGTACTGCAACGAGGCAGCATGCAAGCCGGCCGCGGCCGCGATATCGCGCGTCGATGCACCGTAGAAGCCACGGCTGCCAAACAGCTCCAGCCCGGCCGCGATGAGCCGTGCGCGTGTCTCCACGCCGCGAACAGACGCGCTCCTTGCGTCGTAGCGCAGTCGCGTCTTCGTCGGCAGCCGCGCGGGGCGATTCATCGGCGCGAGTATAGATAGCGCTACACCGATATTCCATACGGAATAATTTTCAAATCACGTCGGCAAAACATGTAGTTATTCCAATCGGTCAAAGATCCGATTGACAGATATTTTTCCATGGCTATAACTAAGTTCGCCGAGTCGTTGAGGTTCTGGAGTCCGCCATGCCGGTCGATGCAGGAGAAGATCAGGGAAAAGCCGCGGAAGAGAAGGATTCCAAGAAGCCGCGCAGCAAGACGCCGTTGATCATCGTCGGCGTCATCGTTGCCGTCGCGGCAATCGTGGCGTTTTTCCTCTGGTTCGCCGATCGCAATCAGATGTCGACCGATGATGCGTATACCGATGGCAACGTGGTGACGATGGTTCCGAAGGTCTCGGGTTACGTGGTCGCTCTGTATGTCGACGACAATAGCCGGGTCAAGAAGGGGGACTTGCTGCTGCGCATCGATCCGCGCGACTACGAGACCGCGCGGGCGGCCGACGAGGCTGCGCTCGACCTCGCAAAGGCACAACTGCAATCGGCGCAGGAAGCCCTGCGGATCGCCAGGGTTCAATATCCTGCGCAGTTGCTTTCGGCCGAGGCACAACGACAATCGGCCGCCGCCGCGCTCGCCGACGCCAACGCCTCGTATGCGCGTCAGCACGAAGTCGATAGGCGCGCGACGACTCAGGAGAGCATCGACCAGTCGACGAGTCAACAACAGAACGCGCTCTCCAGCTTGAAGAGTGCGGGGGCGCAGCTTGCGATAGCCCGCTTGATCCCCGAACAGGTGGCGCAGGCCGAGTCAACCGTCGCGCAGCGCCGGGCACAGGTGGAGCAGGCCAGGGCACAACTCGAGCAGGCGAACTTGAACCTCGGCTACACGGAAATACGCGCGCCGTCGGACGGCTTCGTCACGATGCGCAGCGTCCAACTCGGCGGCTATCTCGCCGCGAACCAGACGATGTTTCTGATCGTCACCCCGCAGGTCTGGGTGACGGCCAACTTCAAGGAGTCACAACTCGGTCGCATACGCATCGGCGACGCCGTGGACATCGAGATCGACGCGTATTCGGCGATCAAGCTCCAGGGGCACGTGCAGAGCATCCAGTACGGCACGGGCGCGCGCTTCTCGGCGTTCCCGGCCGAGAACGCGACCGGCAACTTCGTCAAGATCGTCCAGCGCGTACCCGTCAAGCTCGCCATCGACAAGGGCTTGGATCCAAACCGGCCGCTGCCAATCGGCCTGTCGGCGGAGCCGGTGGTGCATTTTCCGTGACCGAGGTGGCAGCGCCGAACCCCGGCAGCGATTGGCGGCCCGCGGGCAATCCCTGGTTGATCGCGGTCGTCGTTACCTTGGCGGCATTCATGGAAGTGCTGGATACCACCATCGTCAATGTCGCCATGCCGCACATCGCCGGCACCTTGTCGGCGAGCTACGACGAGGCGACCTGGGCGCTCACCTCGTACCTCGTCGCGAACAGCATCGTGCTGCCGATCTCGGGCTTCTTCGCGAAGCTGCTTGGCCGCAAGCGCTATTTCGTGATCTGCATCGCCGCATTCACGGCGTGCTCGTTTCTGTGCGGGATCTCGACGAGCCTGCCGCAACTGATCGTCTTCCGCGTGTTTCAGGGCTTCTTCGGCGGCGGTTTGCAGCCCAACCAACAGTCCATCATCCTCGACACCTTTCCACCCGAGCAGCGGGGCCGCGCATTCTCGTTGACGGCGGTGGCCACGGTCGTGGCGCCGGTGTTCGGCCCGACGATCGGCGGTTGGATCACCGACAATTTCAGCTGGCGTTGGGTGTTTCTCATCAACGTGCCAATCGGTGTGCTCACGACTTTCGCGGTGATCAGCCTCGTCGAGGACCCGCCGTGGTTGAAGCGGCAGACGGGCGTATCCATCGACTACGTCGGCATCGGTCTGATCGCGCTCACCTTCGCCTCGTTCCAAATCATGCTCGATCGCGGCGAGGATGCGGACTGGTTCTCTTCGACGTTCATTTGTTGGTTTGCCGCGATCGCCGCGGCCGCCGGCGCGACGGCCGTTGCGTGGCTGCTCTACGTAAGTAAACCCGTCGTCGACATTCGCGTGCTCAAGGACCGCAATTTCGCGCTCGGCTGCTGCGCGATCGCGAGCTTCGCGATGATCTTGTATGGGAGCGCCATTCTCATTCCGCAGCTTGCACAACAGCATCTCGGCTATACCGCCCTGCTCGCCGGCCTCGTGCTGAGTCCGGGCGCGCTGGCGATCATTTTTCTGATTCCCGTGATCACCATCGTGATGCCTTACGTGCAAACCCGCTATATCTTGACGGTGGGGTTCATGGTGCTCGGCTTGGCGATGCTGGCATCGCGCCTGATTCCGCCCAACATCAACTTCGGCACCCTCGTGTTGATCCGGGCCGGTCAATCCCTGGGCATAGGTTTCTTGTTCGTACCGACGAGCGTTCTCGCCTATCAAACCGTCTCGCAGCGCATGCGCGGCGATGCCACGTCGTTGTTCACGATGTTTCGCAACGTTTCGGGTTCCATCGGCATCTCCGTATCTACCGCACTGATCACGTCGCGCACGCAGGTGCACATGGCATATCTTTCGTCGCGACTTTCGGACGCGAATCCGCCGGTGCGAAATTTCTTGGATCAGGTCGCGGGCGCGATCAAGAATCTCGGCACCATCGCCGGCAGCGCGACCCAGGCGGCGATGCATCGAACCTATACGATCCTCCTGGAGCAGTCGGCTTTTTTGGCCTATAAAGATGTGTTCTTGTATTGCGCCCTGCTGGCCTTCGGGTTCGTCCCACTGACCTTTTTGTTCTCCCCGGTGAAGGCCAAGCGCCAGACGGGTGGCGAATGAGGAGCGCTGGTCTGCGCCGAGTACGCGCGGCGGTCACCGCGCTCGCCGTTGCCTCGTTGGCGGTCGCCTGCAAGTTGGGGCCGAACTTTGCGCCCCCGCGGGAGGTCGTCCCCGAGCATTACGCCGGCGCGGCTGCGGCGCCGGCGGGCGCGCAGGAAGCCGCAGAGCCGGAAACCTTCTGGTGGAAACAATTTCACGACCCAGATCTCGACCGCCTCGAGCAAGAGGCGGTTGCCGGGAATCTTGACCTGAAGACCGCCTATCTGCGCATCGTGGAGTCGCGCACGCAGGTGCTCTCGGCCCGTGCGGCGGGATTGCCGAGCCTCAAGGCCAGCGCGAGCTTCGAACGCGAGCAGCTGGGGCTCGCCGGCATCCTCAAGTCCCAGGGCATCAGCACGGGCCCATCGACCTCGGCGAGCACGCAACAGTTGATCAGTGGAATCGAAGCACCGGTGAACATCTATCAACTGGGGTTCGACGCCTCCTGGGAACTGGATTTGTTCGGCAAAGTGCGCCGTAACGTCGAGGGGGCCGAGGCGCAGAGTGCGGGTCAAATCGACTCGCGCAACGACATGCTCGTTTCGCTCGCGGCGGAAGTGGCGCAAACCTACTTTCAGCTTCGCGCCGGCCAGATGCAGCGGCAGATCACGCTCGAGTTGATCGCCGCCCAACGTGAAGATGTCGCTTTGCTCCAGAGCCGCTTCGAGCACGGGCTCACGGGCGAGGCCGACGTGGCCAGTGCCCGCGGGCAGCTTGCGAGCCTCGAGTCACAGCTGCCGCCGCACGAACAGTCGATCGCCATCGCGAAACACGCGCTCGCCGTGCTCACCGGCCGTCAGCCGGAGGCTCTCGACGCTGAATTCGGCGAACCCGGTGAACTGCCGAATCCGCCCACCAACATCCCGGTCGGTTTGCCCGCGAGCCTCGCGAGACGCCGGCCGGATATTCGCATGGCGGAGGACCAGCTCCATGCCGCGACGGCGCAGATCGGCGTCGCGGTCGCCGCGTTCTTTCCGGACGTGTCCTTGTCGGGTACGTATGGGCTGCGCAATACCGGGAGCCGGTATCTGTTCGATTGGTCCAGTAATTTTTATACCTATGGGCCCAAGATTTCGATTCCAATTTTTCAAGGTGGATCATTGGTCGCGAACGTGCGCCTGTCGCGTGCCCAGGCGGCCGAGGCGGCGTTCAATTATCGCAAGACCGTGCTCTCGGCCCTGCAGGACGTCGAGGACGGGCTCACGGGTTTGCGAACGGATGCGGAGCGTTGCGCTGCCCTGCGCGAGACGGTCGGCGCCGACCAGCGCGCCGTCGACATCGATCTCGACGGCTATCGGCACGGTCTCCTGAGCTACATCAACGTGCTCACGGTACGCATACAGGCGGTTCAGGCGCGCGAACAACTCGCCGAGGCGCTGCTTACACAGAGCACCGATCTCGTCAAACTCTACAAGGCGCTTGGCGGCGGCTGGGAAAATGCGCCGAAAATCGCCGCGGTTGGGGACCGTCCCTGAGGATCCGCGCGCGAGAATACGTTCCAGTCCTACAGATCCCTCGCCGCGTGAGCCCAGATACTGGCGATCTCGTTCACTGAGGCCATCGCGCACATGCCGACGACCGCGAAGTCGGAAGCGTTCTATTTCGGATCGGCTGCGCAGCAGCTGTTTGGCTGGATGCACCGTCCGGCCGACGGGTCCGCTGCGCATCTCGGCCTCGTAGTCTGTCAACCCTTCGGTTACGAGGCGATTTGTGGGCATCGCGGCATGCGCCGCGTTGCGGAATCCGCGGCTGCCGCGGGTATACCGGCACTGCGCTTCGATTACCTGGGCACGGGGGATTCGGCCGATCTCGCGAGCGGCGTGGACCAGATCGAAGTCTGGACCGAGAACATCGTCGCGGCGGTCCGGGAGTTGCAGAGATTGACGGGTGTCGGCGCCGTGCTGTTGCTGGGCTTTCGCTTGGGTGGATCGCTCGCAATGCTCGCCGCCGCGCGTTGTCGGGAGGTCGCCGGACTGGTGCTCGTCAATCCCATCGTGAACGGCAGGCGTTACCTCCGCGAACTGCGCGCGCAACGTCTTGCTGGCTCAGCGAGGGAAAACGAACTGGCGAACGGGGTCGCGGAGTGCCTGGAAGTTGGCGGATTTTCCTTGAACTCGGCTAGCCTGCTGCGCATCGGCATGCTCGATCTCGAGCACACGGCGCCGCCGACGCTCGTCGCCGGCATGCTCGTGATCGATCCGCCGGCCACGCCGACCGCTCGCGCCTGGGTGACAGCACTCCAGGCCAGTCGGCTTGCGACCGATCGGACGCGCATCGAGCACCGGCTGCTGCCAGGTACGGTCGAGATGCTCATGACCGATCCGCAATTCGCGGCGGCGCCGCAGGGCATGGTCGACGCGCTTGCACTCTGGCTCGATGGCGCGCGCATCGCCGTCGCCGGTGTCCCCGCAAGCGGGTCGGCGGCAGGCGCCGCGGCGCCGATCTCCAGCGTCGTCCCGCTGTCCGCCTTGCGACTGCCGGGGCCCGAGCAACTGCCTCTGTCCCGTTTGATCGAACGACCCGTGCGACTAGGCGGGATCGTGCCGTGCTTCGGCATCGTCACGGAACCCTGTGGAGTCACGCGGCGACGCGGCGCCGTCATCTTGCTCAATGTCGGTGCGGAGTATCACGTCGGTTCGAGCCGCCTGTACGTGTCGCTGGCGCGACGCTGGGCGCGGCAGGGCTACACCGTGTTGCGATTCGACCTTGCCGGCTTGGGCGACAGCGAGACGCGGCCGGAGCGCGTCGACGACGAGGTCTATCCGCCGGCGGCCGTCGAGGACATCCGTGCATCGGTGGCATTTCTGCGGACGCGCTACGGCGCCGGAGAGATCGTGCTCGCGGGTCTTTGTTCGGGAGCTTACCATGCACTGCGGGCCGCGGTCGCCGATGTGCCGGTCAACCGACTGCTGCTCGTCAATCCATTGACCTATTATTGGAAGGACGGGATGACTGCCGACGACATGCATCGCTCGCTCGAGGTTGCGCGCAGCCTTGCGTATTATCGGCAGCGGCTATTTTCCGAATCGCTCTGGCGGAAATTGCTCGCCGGCCAGCTGAGTCTGTGGCGGGTCGCCCGTGTTCTGGTGCAAAGACCGCTGTTGTCGCTGACCGCGCTATGCCGCGATTGGGCCAGGCGCCTGAACATCCGGCTGCCCCACGACTTGGGCGCCGAACTCGAGGATCTGACCGGCCGCGGCATCCAGGTGTCGTTCGTGTTCTCCCGCGGCGAGCCGGGATTGGATAGCCTCGTTCTGCAGTGCGGCGCCGCACTCAAGCGCCTGGCGCCCCGGTTTCGATTGCATGTCATCGACACGGCGGATCACATTTTCAGTCGCAAGGCGGCGCGTACGCAGCTCGAGGACATCTTGAGCGCCGAGCTCGCGGTGTGCCCCGAGGGTGTCGCGCCGGCGGTGCCGCCGGCCATCGCTCAGGCGCGAAAGCGTTCCCAGCAGTGCTGAACGAAGCCGGTGTAATTCCGACGAAACATGTCGACCGAGAAACGCTCGGCATTGTCACGACAGTCCTTCGGTAGGAACTCCTCTTCGCGGCGCTCGAAGGCGTGCACCGCGGCGACGATGGCCTCGGGGGTCTGACTGTCGAAGAACAAGCCCGTCGCCGAACCCGCGTCGGTCTTCTCCGAGCGAATCGTTTCCAAGACCCCGCCGCGGCCGAAGGCGATCACGGGTGTGCCGCAGGCCTGCGCCTCGACCGGGCTGATGCCGAAATCTTCGTGGGCCGCAAATACGAACGCGCGTGCGCGCTGCATCAACTCGGTCACGACGCCGGCTGGCTGGAACCCGAGAATCTCGACATTCGGAGTCGCGACCTCCTTGACGCGTCGCATGTCCGGGCCGTCTCCTATCACGACGAAGCGCCGGTCCGGCATGCGCGCGAAAGCCTCGACGAGTGCCGTGATCTTTTTGTAGGGAACGAGGCGCGAAACCGTGAGGTAAAAGTCATCTTTGGCGTCGCGGCGGCGAAAAGCATGCGTATCGACCGGCGGATAGATCACGGTGGCCTCGCGGCGATAGACTTTCCAGATGCGTTTGGCGATGAACTTCGAGTTCGCAATGTAGTGATCGACGCCATTGCAGGTGCGCAGATCCCAAAAGCGTGCGTTGTGCAGCAAGTAGCGGGCGAGAAGCCCGCCCAGACCGTGTTCCAAACCGCTGTCGTGGAGGTACTGGTGCTGCAGGTCCCAGGCATAGCGCATCGGCGAATGCACATAGCTGATATGCAGCTGTTCCGGGCCCGTGAGCACGCCTTTGGCAATCGCGGCGCTGCTCGACAGCACGAGTTGGTGATCGCTCAAGTCCATTTGTTCCACCGCGAGCATCAGCAGCGGCAGCCATTTGCGGTAATGCTTGCGCATCAGCGGCACGTGCTGCGCGAAGCTCGTGATAGGTTGCTTGCCGCCGAGGAAGCGACGATCTTCGTCGGCAAGGAAATCGATTGGTGCGTAGACGTCGCTGTCCGGATGCAGGGCTATCATCTGTTCTAGTACGCGCTCGGATCCGGAATAAACCGTCAGCCAATCATGGACCAAGGCGACCTTGCCGAGCGCTGCGGTACGCAGCATCAGGGAACTCGGGGCGCCCACCGCCGCGAGGAGAGGTTTTGGAAACGGATCCAGGTTGCTGATCGGCGCGTCCACCGCGCCGTGCGCGCTCAGCTGAAAGACGGGGTCGATGGCCATGTGTTTCCATGATGAGGGCGAGCGCCGCGCACGCGCCATCCTCGCGTCATCGCGCGCTGAGGTAGGACGAGGCTTACACCTACGGCACCTCGCGCACGGTGAGTGTCGTCTGCGCCGGCGCGAGGCGCAGGTAGATCGGCAGATTGTCGATCTGCAGTCGTCGATCGAACGGTACCCCGCAGGGGTGACCGTCCCACTCACGGCATTCGTCGACGTCGCCGTCGACGATCACCGTCGCCCGCGTGCGTGTTCCGCGCGGGTACTGCAGATCCGCCGTAGTTTTCGCGATGCCCTCGGGCGCAAACTCCGCGGTCCAGAGCACCAGCCACGCCCGGCTGGCGTCCCGGAACAGTAGCGCGTGTGCCAGTGAGCGCGGCGCGAAATGGAACGCGGCGGCAAAGCGAGTACCGCGCAGCACGCCGGCCGCTTGTGCATAAGCGCTGTAGGACATCTTCGGTGTCAGGTCCGCATACAGGAGCCCGAAATTCTGCTCACGGTCGTTGCGGTCGCTCCCGTCATCCTGGAAGTCGTAGACGAACAGGCTGCGTAGATCCGGTATTTCCGCCGAGGGAATCGGTGCGCAGGCGGCATCGATGCTCCGGGAGTCAGCGCCGCTCGCGCGCGTACATGCGGAAGGCTCGCTGGCGTCGATCAGTGAACGGCTCACGAAGGCGGCCTGTTTTTCTTCGCTGACACCGTCCTTGCCGTCGTGAGCCGTGGACCAGCCGATCTCAGTGAAATTCGATCCGCGTGCGAGTTTGAAGAGGTGACTGACATAGTCGGTCCAAAAGCTCACAAACGCGACGTTGACGATCGATTGCTGTGTGACTGGGTTGACGAGCCTCGATTGCGCGGCGAAATAGCCCACGTCCGGGTTGGTCATGTAGGGGTGGACACTGTCGCCGGTGCAGCACCCGGCGCCGATCGTGTTGAAAACACTTTCTTCGTAGAATGGATCTGCACCCCCGCCCGCGCCGGCACCGCCGCCCTGCAGTATCGCCGCCCGGGGCGCCGCTGCGCGCAAGGCCCCGGCGGTCGCGCGCACCAGCGGCGCATAGCTCGTCACGGCATCGATGGTGTTCGACTCGTTCCAGATCTCCGAACCGTAAAGTGCAGGACCAAATTCTCGCGCCACGAACGCACAGTATCGCGCGAATGCGGCGATGCCGTCGTCGCTGCGGGGGAAAAGACCGCCGTCGTAGAGCGGGTTGGTATAGGCGCAGTCGTGCAAAATCCGGATTCCAGATCGCAGCAACATCGTGCGTGCATGGGCGATCCCGCCGTTCGGTTGAGCGGGCGCGACGAGCCGGCCGCGTCGCAGCTCCAGAGCGCTCCAAGTCCACTGATCGCGAATCAGATCGACATTGGCGAGTCGCAACAGAGCATAGGCCCGATCAGGGATCTGGCGCTGGGCAAAATGCGTGTTCACGCCGAACAGCGGTGCGGCTTCGCCGCGGATCAGCGGCCGCGCGACGACGCTCACGGTGAGCGTGGCGGTCGGTATATCACTCCCGGGACTACGCAAGCTGAGGCGATAGAAACCGGCGATCGCGAAAGGGACTTTCGGCAACTCGAGGGCGGCATTCGCGGTGGCCTCATCGCGCCACACGGTCGCCGGCGTGCCGTCGGCCAGGATTCGCTCCGCCGTGATCAGCAGCGTGGGCGACGTGGGAGAACCGCTGATTTCGAGCCGGCCGGGCACGGCGCCCTCGGCCCAGACGCTGGGCTCGATCCGCGCCGTGACCACGCCGTCCGCTAACGCTGCCAGCGTGGTGAATGTGGTGAGCCCCAAGAGCGCGACGCACCGCGGGAAATCGCGGCGCTTCATGACGGCGCCTTCGCGACCGAAACCCGCAGGGCAAGGAAATAACTCAGGACGACGAACGAGGTATTCGACAGAGGCGAGACGTTGCTGGTGAGAATGAACACCAGCAAGATTCCCCAAAAGCCGACCCCGAGCGCCGAGAGTTGCCAAAGGTACAGACCCATGCCGACGATACCCGCGGAGAAGATCAAGGCGGCGAAGCTCGGCATCTCGACACAGTTCAGATAGGACTCGACGTTGGCACAAAGTTGAAAGGAGCGGAACTGTTCCAGGGGCTTCGGCGACGCGTGATTGCCGACAGCCAGGTTGGCCAAATCCATGTCGTGGAACAGTGCCGTATAGGGATAGAGTCGTTGCGTGAACGTCGCCGAGATCCGGCCCTGCATCAACGGCGTATCCACGGACAGATAATAAATGAGGCAGAAGGCAAGCAGCAGCGGCACGAACAGCACGGCGGGCGTCCGGCGATCCTTGCCGCCGAGCACGGTCGCCGCCCAACCCAGCAGCAAAAAAGCCGTCGACTTCGAGAGCGACAGCAGAATGCCGAGCCACAGCATGATTCCGACTCGTTGCCGATTCGCGACGCGTAGCAGCACGGTCACCGCGAGCAAAGCGGCGAAGAAGCCGCCCTCGCGCGACAGGCCCGAGAAGCGCGGCAGGTCGAAGCCCGGAATGATCGAATAGAAATTCGTGAACGAGCGTGTCGCGTACGCGCCCCAGACGACATCGGCGATGTTCTTCGGGCCCACGAGCATCGCTGCAGCGGGACCCAGAGACCAGTAAACGCCGGCCTGCACGATCGCGACGGCGACGTTGAACCCGACCCAGACGTACAAATAGAAAATGCCGCGATCATGGGTGAACCAGAGATAGACCAGTGGCCAGAGCATCAGCGCCCAGCGCAGGGCGAGTTCGGGCGAGACGAGCAGGAACCACAGCTGCAACGCGCCGGTGGCCAGCCACAGGTGCCCCGGAAGGCGTTGCGCATGCTCGCTCAGATAGCGCAGGAATGCCGGATCGAGCAGCGGAACGAACCAGAACAGGTAGATCGTCTTCTCGTTGACATAAGGTGAGAGCACAGGGGAAGTGAACAACAGAAAAAAGACGTGGCTGAGCACTCGTGACCACACGCCGACTCGCGCGCCCGACGACGCGATCGGCGGATCTTCGGCTGCGAGTTCCGCCACCCATTCAGCGTCCGGTCTCATAGCGTGATCTTGAGCGAAATCATGGTCAATCGATCGTCGTAGGTATAGGAACCGTCGTTCGACCCGCGCTCTTCGAGTCGGAAGGACGCATCGACTTCCAGCCAGTCGCGCGGCGCGTAGGTGACCGAAATGCGCTGGTCCCGGATATGGTCACGCCGCTGGAAATAGTTCTCACCGGTGCCGATCGCCAATTGGTCCGACCCGGGTAAATACACCTGATGGTCCCAGGTGCCGAGGAGCGCGAAGCTGAACGCCGCCGAGGGCTGCCAGCCGACGCTGAGGCTCTCTCCCTCGTCGATGAAATATTCCGACGCGGCGGAGACGTAGGCGGATAGGTCCCGCGCGGCACCGGCGACGAGGGTCGTCTTCTCGCTGGGCAGCCACTTGAACGAAGCATGCCAGATTTCGCCCGAATAAGGGCTTAGCGTCGGATCAGCGTAAGCCTGATGCAGGTAACCCGCGTTAGCGGCGAGAACGGTCTTGTCGCTAGGCGCGAATTGCAGCAACACGAGCTCCGTGGAGTCGTGAAAATCGCCTTGCACGGAGTCCGCGGCCGCCGCCTCGTTCGGAAACGACGCGCGCGCATAGCGATACTGCAATTCCACGGTATTTTGCGCGGCGGTCGCGAGCTGCACACCCAGTGCGCCCGAGGTCACATGCGAATCCTGATTCGCGGCCGTATCGAGGGTGTGCGCGGTATCGGCATTCTGGATCTGCGCCGTCAGCGCCCATAGCGGGCCGAGTTGATAGCGCCCCGAGGCGAGAAACGACGCGGTGTCGAGCAGATCGCGTTGAAAAGTCCGGGTCGTCGCGAAATTAATGATGGCGCGCGAGTAGTCGGCGCTGAGGCGACCGGACCATTTCGAGGCAACACCCCAGTTCCAGACCAAGCTGGCGTTGCCGGACGTATTGTCGAGGTCGCCGTTACGCGCATAGGTATCGCGATTCACGCGGGCATCCAGCGAAAAATTTTGTAGATCGCTGACCAGACGCGTCGTCGCTCCGGCGGACACTTCGTTGATGTGATCCGCGCGGCTGTAATTGCCGAGATCGGCGGTCGCGGAGATGTAGCCGTTCGGCAGGCGGAACAGGTTGTCGTCGTAACTCAGCTGTTCGGCGGCAAAGAAATTGATGCCCGGATCGATCTCCGTGGGTTGCGGCGCCTCCGGGATGTCGACGAAGGCCTGCGCCTGCACCGAGGATACAGATGCCCCCGACAGCAGCACGCCGAGCGCCGTCGCGGCGCCGCGCCTCATGCCGTGAGCGGCCCGCCGCTCATGCGGCGGCTGCCTGGAAACGATCGGCAAAGACTTGCTCGAAGTGTTGCGCAGCCCTCGCCCAACTGAAGCGGCGCACGCGCAGGTGCCCCGCCTCCCGCATCTCCGCGCGCAGCGCGGCCGAGCCGAGGACACAGCGGATCTGCCGAGCGATGTCAGCCGGATCGACGGGATCGAAATAAAGGGCCGCGTCGCCGCAGACCTCGGGCATCGAGGCCCGGCGGGAGACGAGGACCGGACAGCCACAATGCATCGCCTCGAGCGGCGGCAGGCCGAAGCCTTCGTAGAGCGAGGGGAAAACGAAGCACAGGGCGTGCTCGTAGAGCGCCCGCAACTCTGCGTTGCTGACCCGCCCCGTGCCGAGTACGCCGTCCGGGGCCGCGGTAGAGGCACTGAAGACGCGGTCGTTCGTGCCGCCGGCCGCGACGATGACGACGTCCAGATCGCGTAGCAGGGCGGAGGCCTTGACGACCGCGGCCAGGTTCTTGGTCGGACTGCGGCTCCCGACGGTCAACACGAAGCGGCGGCCGATCAGGCCCAAACGTTCGAGAACCGCCAAATCGGCCGCCTCGCGCAGCACGTGTTCACCGCTCTCGTGAATTACCGGAATGTCGTTCTTGACGGGGCCGAAGCAGCGCCGGATCTCGGCGGCCGAAAATTCTGAGACGGTCGCCACTGCCGCGGCCCGGTGCAGGAGTTGATGGGTGATCCATCGGTACCAGTTTCGATAGGCAAATGAATACGAGGCAGGCATCGCCATGACGGCCGCATCGTGAACGACGACGATCTGGCGGCGGCAGGCGATGGGCGCGCTGTTGCAGAGATTCACGAGGACGCGGCCCATGCTCTGGGTCGGCAATTGCAATTGCTCCCACGCGTGACCCTGCAGACTCCCGTCGACCGTGCCGCCGACCCCGATGCCGAGGCGCTGCGCATGTACGCTAGCGGTGTCCTCGCCCGCCGGCGAGGGCAGGGCGAGAACCGCGCTGCGCCCGCGGTCGTGCGCCGGTAACCAGGCACGCAACAACTCGACCGCAAAGCGTTCGACCCCCGTCGTCGGCCTCGTCATGAATCGTCCGTTGATCGTGATTGCCGGTGGCAGCACGGGACCCCCAGACTCCGTCAGCCGTTGATGACGGTGCCGACGAGGGCCGCGCCGGTGGGCAGCAATTGCCGTTTTACACGCTCGACATCCTCGATTCGCGTCGCGTCGCGCCGCGTGATCAACAGAGATCCAGACGCCAATGCGCTGATCACGAGCGCATCGGAAAAATCCAGCAGAGGTGCCGCATCGATCAAGATGACGTCGAAGCTGGCCGGGGCCGTTTCGATCAAATAGGAAAACGTCGGTCTGCTCAAGAGTTCCTGAGGATTCGGCGGCGGCGGGCCGGCACAGAGGACCGTGAGGTGCTCGAACGGCGCCACCGTCGAAAGCTCGGCGCCAGGTGCGCTGCGGCCGGTTAGCACGTTCGACAGCCCTCCGGTGTTCTTCAGTCCAAACAGCTCGTGTTGCCGCGGCGTGCGCAGGTTCGCGTCGATCAACAGCGTGCGCTTCCCCAGTTGCGCAAAGCTGACGGCGAGATTCGCAGCGATCGTGCTCACACCCGCGCTGCGCCGAGGACCGACCACCGCGAGCGTCTTGCGTCGGTCCTTGAACCAGCGGAGGTTCAGCTGACTGCGCAGCGAGCGAAACACCTCGGCTTGATCGTCGAATGGACGGTGGGCGGTCACGACGCGCGGATCGATCGAGGAGCCGCCGACCTCGACGTAGGGATAGGCATATTGAATTGCCAGGGCGCGACGCAGATCATCGTCGCTTAGCAGCCCGAGGCCCACCGCCGCCTGACCGAAAGGCAGCCCAAGCTCGCGTTGATTCACGACGATTCGGGCGATGTCCTGCTCCGCGATCTTGCCCATCTCGACGAGTTGCCGTCCGAGTCGTTCGGAGGGCTCGACTTCAGAATTCGACTTGGCATTGAGAGTCTTCACGTGAGTCTCGGATGCACCGGAGTCGCCGGCGCGTAAGTCAATCGCGGGATTTCAGCAAGCACGAGCAGGCCCGTGCCCTCGACGATGTTCTCGCGCGAGCGCACCCGCCGGTCGGCGAGCTCCACGGCTACGCAGATCCCCGCCGCGAGTATCGCGCCGAAGACGCATGCAATCAGCGTATAGAGCAGGATCCGCGGTCGGGCCGCCTCGAACGGCGGTACCGCATGATTGAGGATCGCGACCGTACTCTGATCGAGCTGGCTCGCCAGCCGGATCTGGTTCGCTCGCTGCAGTCCGGCATCGTAGGCCTTCTGGGCGCTGTCGACCTCGCTGTTCAAGACGAACAGCGCGTCATGTTTTCGCTGTTCATCGAGCAGCGTGGTTTTCTGTAACTCGAGTGCCTGTTGCAGCTGGTCGACGTCATGTTGACGGATCTGTTCGGTCTGCGCGATGCCGTCGCGGATCGCGCCGACTTCGGCGGTGAGCTTCGACTGCAGCGAACGTACGGTTGCCTGCGCGGCCAGATATTGCGGATGGTTGCGATCGTAACGCGCCGCCACGTCGGCGAAATTGCCCTCCGCGCGCGCCAAATCCGTCTTCAAGGTCTGCACCAACGGATTCGCGAGAATGTCGGGCTGACCCTCGAGCTGTCCCGTCGCAACCGCATGATTCATCTGCTGCAGACGGGTGCGTGCGTCATACAGTTGCTGCTGCGCGGCGACGAGTTGCGTCGAGATCTCGGCGAGCTTTGCGTTGCCGACGTCGATGTGGTTCGTCGCGGTGGCGCGGTCCGCCGACCCCAGCACGTTCATGCGGCGCTGTTCCGTGGCGAACCGCGTTTGGGCCGTCTCGACGCGCTGGCGCAGCTTGTCGGTTTCGGCGTCGTACCACTGCGACTGCCGCCGCGCCGGGTCCGACTGCAATTCCAAGCTCGTGTCGATATAAGCGTCCGCATAGGCGTTCGAGAACTGCGCGGCGACGATCGGATCACGCGCTGGGTATTCGATGTTGATCACGTTGCTGCCGCTCGATGGTCGGACCAGAACGGCGGCGGACAAACGATCCGCGATCCAGTCGCGTATCGAGCCCCTGCCGCTCGTCGCGCGCGCGAACTTGTCGACGAATGCGGGATTCTGCGCGAGCTTCAGTCGGTCGACGACCTTGAGCGCGACATTGTGGCTCTCGATGACGTCGGTCTGCGTCGCGATGATCGTCGCCGTCAACTGCCCCGGGACGTTGTTGCCCGAGATCGGGTCGGTGGACTTCGTATCGATGACGAGTGAGGCCTGTGCGAGGTAGGTGGGCGGCATGATCCACGAGATCACCAGCACGATCGCCACCACCTCGAAGAACACGGACAGAAACAAGCGGCGCTGTGCCTTCAAGATGACCCAGAGTTGGATGAGACTCATCAGATCGACCTCCTAGAACCAGCTTTCCTTGACCATCAAGACGTCGTCCGGTCTGAGCGTATCCGAGCCTTTGACGCGTACCCGATACTCCCGACCGTCGCTGCCATGCCGTTTGACGACGATGCCCCGTTCGGAACCCCGCCGCGTGAGGCCGCCGCCCGCTGAGATCGCCGCGTCGACCGTCATCTCACGCTCGAGCCGGTAGACGCCGGGTTTCTGCACCTCGCCGTAGATGTAGAACTGTGGCGCTTTCGGTACGTTGATCGTGTCGTCCGCATGGACGACGGGGTTTTGTGCAACGTTGCCGTTCATCATCTCGACGAGGTCCACCGGTACGCGCGTGCCGTCGGCGCGGATCAGCACCGCCTGATCGCCCGCGGTCGCCATCAGCACGCCGCCCGCATCCGCGAGCAGGTTGAGCACGTGCCGCGTGCCGACCAGCGGGTATTGTCCGGGCTTCGCAACCTCGCCCATCACCGCGACGCGCTGGCTCTGATACTCCATGACCAGCACCGTGACCTGCGATTGCTTGATGAAGTGTCCGGCGGCGAGCTTGTCGCTCAAGTCCGTCTCGACGTCGCGCGGCGACAGACCGGCGACCGGCACGGCGCCGATCAAGGGAAAGGTGATCTTGCCTGTCTGACTCACGCGCACGTCGCCGGTGAGATCCGGATACCCGAACACCGTGATGTGCAACAGGTCTCCGGGACCGACGCGATAATCATCAGGCGCCTGCTGCAGTACCTCGCCGATGACGGGCCGCATCAGTGCAAACAACAAACAAACAACAGCGAGTGGCTTCATCGATCTTGAGAACATGGAACGCTTCCAACAGGCATTCGAGCGGTGCTGTTCGATAGTAATAGCGGAAGTCGTGTGAATAGCAAGACGCAAACCGAAAAACTCCGCCACGTTGTAAAACGTCGTGCGCGCTCGTGTAAATAGCCGTCGATTATTTGTAAATGTTTCAAGCGACCATCGCGATCAACGATCGGCGACGGGCGCTTGCGAAGCGGCGCCGATTGCACGTCGAGCACGGTGGTGATGTACTCGAACCACCGTGAACATCGCAGCACCGCGCCGATCCAATCTCTTGTTGATGACACATGAGTTTCCGCCGTATCCGGGCGGCGTTGCGCGCTACTGCGCGAGCCTGGCCGCAGCCGCCCGCCGCGCGGGACACAGCGTCACGGTCGTGGCTCCCGAGCATCGTTCGCAGTCGACGGCCCATTGCGACACGAGCGGCATCGAGATTCTACGGCTGCCCGTCGACGTGTTCGACATGCGTGGGCTCGGTGTGCTCCGGCGGCTCGTCGAACCGGTCCTACGACGGCAACGCTGGGACATCGTTCATGTCGCGGATTGGCCGATGATTCTTGCGGTCCGTTCTCATTATCCGGCGCACGCACGGCGGATCGCGTCCCTGCATGGCAGCGACATCGCTGTGTTGCGCCACTCGTGGCGCGCCCGTCTCGCCGGCGCCGCAAGGCGCATGCGGGGCTTCGAGCGCTATGTATGCAACAGCCGCTTCACGGCGAGTCTGTTGGAGCGCGCTTTTCCAGGCATCCCGCGAGCAGCGATCGCGGTCGCGCCGCTCGGCGTGGACGCGCATTGGTTCGATCCGCCCTGCTCGGACGCGGTCGCGCGCCTGCGGCGTCGCATCGGCTGGGAGTCGGGCGACCGCGTCGTGCTCACCGTTGCGCGCATCGATGCGCGCAAGGGACATCGTCGGACGATCGGCGCGCTGGCGCGCCTGCCGGCGGCGCTGCGGCGGCGTACTAGGTACGTCTGCATCGGTTTTGCGCCCGATCCGCTGCTTGCGCAGTCGCTCGTACAGGCGGCGCGCGATGCCGGCGTGATTCTCATCATGACCGGTGCGCTGCCATTCGACGAGGTCCATGCTGCCTACGCGCTCGCAAACGTGTTCGCGCTCACGGCCGAACCGACCAAGGATACCGTCGAGGGTTTCGGTCTCGTGTTGCTGGAGGCGGCTGCGGCCGGATTGCCGAGCGTGGTCACGGACGTGCACGCGATCCCGGAGGTCGTCATCGCCGGTCGCACGGGCTGGGTGTGTCCACCGGGGGATACGCAATGCCTCGCGCAGGCGTTCGATGGCGCACTCTCGGCCGACCGCAGCGACTCGCAGCGCGCCGCTTGTATCGCGCGTGCCCGCGGTTTCAGCTGGGAAGCTTGCGCGGCCGCGACCTACGGACCGAGTACGGCCAGGAATTCTCGCGCCTGGATTTCCGGCACGAACAGTTGACGCTGCTTCAAGCATGCGCCGCGCATCCCGGCGAGCAGGCCCGGATCGGCCGCCGCTCGGGCGAGCAAGCGGCGTAGCTCCTCGACGTCGGACGGCTCAAAAAGCCAGCCTGCGCCCGTGCCCTCGACCATTTCCGGCAGACCGCCACGCCGTGCTGCAATGACCGGTCGGCCGAAGCCCATGGCTTCATAGGCCACGACCCCGAGCGGTTCGTTCCAGATCGATGGGATCACGACCAAGTCGACCGACCGATAGAAGGCCTCCGGCGCCACGAAGCCGAGATATTCGATCTGCGGCAAGGCATAGCGCCGCTGCAGAGTTTCGTGGTATTCAGCGTCCGGTGCCTTGCCGGCGATGCGCAGCTGCCAGGCTTCCGGCGGCAGGCGTGAGACGGCCTCCAACAAGACCTCGATGCCTTTGGCCTCTTCGATACGCCCTATGTACCCGATGCGCAGCGCTCGCGGCTCGGCGCCGGCGGACGCATCCGGTGCCGCCGGAACATCCCATTTGCGGGCGTTGTAAATCACGGTGGGCCGCGCATCGGCAAAGAAGCCGCTCGCCAGATGCCTATCGAGCACGAAACGGCTGACCCCGATCACGACATCGACGCTGCGGCTGGCGCGTCGTTTGCGCATTGCGAATATCCCGCAGCTCGCGCACTTGCCGTCGCAATTCTCGCCATTCTTGAACATGGTGACGCGCGGACAGAGCAGATAATAGTCGTGCAGAGTATGCAACAGGCGAATACCCCGCGCGTGCACGACGTCCCAGACGGCGATGCTGAAGCCACCGAGGTTGTGCGTAGAGACCACGTCGGGCGCGAAACGGTCGATCAGCGGCGCGACTCGTGCGCCCATCGCGCGATTGTAGACGTCACCGACATGCCATTGTAAGCGACCCAACGTCGACTTACGGCGATTGAAGGGTCCATGCTGTCGATTCGCCACCACGCGATGTACGGTCACCCCGCCGACGGTGTCCGTGGAGTCCGCACCGTCGACGGCGAGGCAGATGACCTCGACCACGTGGCCCATGCGGATCAACTCCTCGGCGAGGGTCTGCAAGGTCAACTCTGCGCCGCCGACGACGTTCGGTGCGTACAGGTTCGAGACGAACAAGACCCTTTTCATCACGCGTGCCCGTCCCGTAAAGACGCGTGCTTGGCGCGCGTGTGCAGGATGCGCAACGCGACGGCGAGTCCCGTCATCAGACATAGTTGCGAGAGGTAGCTCGCGGCAACCGCTCCGCGCCAGTCGAAGCGCGGAATGAGTGCAATGCACAGCACGCAGGTAAGCGCTGCCGCGAAGACCTGCAGGATCGCGGCGCATTTTTGATTGCCGCTGCCCGCGAGCGCATCGCTGAGCAGGGACTGGGCCGCGAGCAGAACGGGCAAGCCGGCGAAGCACCGCAGTATCGTCGTACTCTCGGCGTACTGGGCACCGGTGACCCAGGTGATCAGCGGAGCGGTGACGTAAAATCCGATCCCCAGCACGAGCGCCATCGGGATCACCCCGCGGCCGAGCAGCCATGCGACCCTGAGCGTTCCGCCGACTCCGGCCTCGCCGGCGCGGTAGTAGCGCGCCTGCGACGCGGTCGACAAGGCCTTGATCGGCGCGAGCGCCATCTGCACGACCCGGAAGGCCACCGTATACATGCCGACGGACTGCGCCGCGCCGTAGCGGGCGAGGAATACCTTGTCCGCGTCCGTATAGAATCCCTTGGCCGAGAGGCCGATTGCGAACGGGATGCCCTGCGAGAACTCGCTGCGTGCGAGTCGCGCATCGAAACGCGGCGCACCGACGCGGCCGGCGGTCGTGCGGACTATCCACGCGGCGACCAAGCCGTTGCTGGCAAGTGCCCACCATACCCAGGTCGCGGCACGATGTTCGCCGATCGCCATGAACAACAGCACGGCGGCGAGCTTCGCAAAACTTTGCGCGACCAGGAAGATGCTCGTCCAATGCAGCCGCTCGTTGCTCACGAACACCTGCCAGCAGATGTCGATCAGCTTCGAGAAAATCAGCTCCGACAGGCAGAACACGAGCATGATCAGCGCCGAGCCGCGCGCGCCGAGGAAAGGTGTGATGACGATCGCGGCAAAAGCCGTGAGCAGGCTGCCGGTGACCGCGGCATTCAACAGTGCATTGCCGAAATAGAGTTGCAGCAGTTCGGGGTTGCGCGATGCACGCATGATCATCACGTTGGCCGCACCCATGCCCGAGAAGGGCGTCAGCACTGAAGCGACCGACGCTACCGCCGCGATCTTGCCGAATTCCAGCGGACCGAGCACGCGGGCAAGCAACAAGAATTGCACCGCTTGCGACAGCGTGACCAGCATGTTGCCCGTGAGCACGTGCGAGAAACCCCGGACGCCGCGGCGCTGAAGGAAGCTGCGCGCGTGGTTCAGCATTCCTTCCCACAATGTCGGCGCGAGCGGTTCATGCATTCGGAAAGTATGCCATCGACGCCAGCCTCGCATGCAAGGCTTCCATGCGAGGCTTGCATGCGAGGCAGCTGCTGAAAAATTTACAAATCCTCGCGGGGTCGAGGCGCATGTTGCGATCGCGCAGCATGGGGGGCGTGGCGCTCACGATCCGCGAGGCAATTCTGTGCACAGATCGCGAAGCATTTTCTGCATAATCGCCGTGCGCATGTCAGCCACGACGTTCACCGCGAGCACGACGACTTCGGCTTTGCCCTTGAGCCCCAGGGAAGTCGCGTGTTTCCGCGAGTCGGGTTTCCTCGTGATCGACGCGCCACGCATCGATACCATCGAGATTGCTCTGTGCCGCCGTGTTCTCGAGCGGCTCATGCAGCGGCAGATCGGTCGCGAGCAGGGCCGCTACATCGATCTCGGCGGCGGCGATGCATCGCCGCAGATCGATCCATCCCCACAGATCTTGAGTCCTTCGTTCTATGCACGCGAACTGCGGCGGCTTTCCTTCCGCCCGCGGGCACTCGCCATCGCCAGGCAATTGCTGGGGAGCGATGCTTGCTTCGCCGGTGATCATGCCGTGCTCAAGCCCGCCGGGCTCGGAGCGGCGACACCCTGGCATCAAGATGAAGCGTTTCGCGACCCCGATTTCGATTATGAGGAAATCAGTCTATGGATAGCCTTGAACGACGTGTCCGGCGACGGCAGCCCGATGGCCTATATCCCAGGGTCGCACCGCCGCGACGTGTTGCCGCATCGGATCCGTGCGGATGATCGTGCCGGCCAGACGCTCGAGTGTTACGCGGGCTTCGATCCGGCGGCGGCCACGGTCTGTCCGATACCAGCCGGTGCGATGATCGTGCATCACGTGCGCACCGTGCATGGTGCCCCCGCGAACCGCAGCCTCACGCCGCGGTGTGCCTACATTCTCAGCTATCTGCGGCCACCGACGCCGCGCCGCACGAAGCGCGAGTTTCCGTGGCTGGAGCAATTACGGCGGACCAATCGCAGCCGCCGTAAGCAGTTCTTACTCCGTGGCGGAGTGTTCATCGAGGTATTGCGCATTCTGCGTTCCGATCGATACGCGGACCGGCATTTCCTCTCTGGATTTCTGCGCCGCCGCGTCAAATCGCTCACGGCCTGGTGGCGGCGTCGCTAGTGCGGCTCTTACGGAAGGGGCATGTCGTGAGCGAGGCCCAGTCGCCCGCTCTCGCCGAGGCGAATGGCACGGCGCAGCAGTGCGTAACGAGCGCCGCGGTCGTAGCGCCATGCGAATACGCGCAGCATCGACAGGTACACGCGGCGGTTGAGCAGATAGAGCAGCCGGTTGCGGCGCCAGAACTTCGCATCGAAATAGGCTTGATTGCGCGAAGAGTAAAATACGCGCAGATCGCTGCCGCTCTTCAACCAGAGTTCGAAGGAGCTGTGCGTCTTGCGCTTGGCATTCCAAGAGGGCTCGAGTTCGCTCAAACGCGCGTCGGTGAGCAAGCGAATGTGGCCTCCCGCGCTCGTGATCCGGTAGCTGAACTCCGTATCGTCGGCGTACAGAACGAATTCCGCATCGGGAGTGCCGATGGTCGCCAATAGCTCGCCATGAAAGAATAGGCCGCTGTACGGAGCATATGGCAGCACGGCTTGGCGCGGAATGCCGGCGCGGTTCGATGGTTGCCCCCACGGCAGGCGTCGCCAGATCTTATAAGGGATGTCGGCGACGTGGAAGCCAAAAAAACTCGACGGAGTCGGATAGCAGCGACGGATGGCGACGCCGTCGGCGATGTCCGACTGATGTTCCGGCCGGAAGGCGAGGAAGGCGCACATTCCGCGCTCCGCGGCCGGCAGAGCTTCGGCAGCACGAAGCAGGGTATCGAGTGCGGTGGCCTCCGGTGCGTTGTCGTCGTCGAGCAACCAGATCCAGGCCGTCGACTGGTGGCTCAGAAGTTCGAGGCCCGTTTTGAAGCCGTGTGCCGAGCCTTTGTTGATCGCTTGCCGGTGCACTCGCGTTTTGCGGAATCCCGCCGCCGCCGCGAGCGGCGCGATCGGCTGGTGCGCGCCGTTGTCCACTACGATGATCTCACCCACCTGCGGGCAAGGCTCGAGCGTCTCGAGCATCTGCCTGAGCAAGGGCCAACGGTCACCGTAGGTCACCGTGACGACACAGATCGGTCCTGTCCTCACCAAACCTCCGCGCTGACCTCTCCATCAAACCTGGTTTCGCAGCCGCAGAGAACGCGACCTAGCCGCTGAACCGTGTCAGCGCCTTCTGACAGGCTTGGCGTATTCCATCCAGTGTTGGACGGGCTCGACACCTGGATTTACCGGACCGCCGGCGGCGCGTAAGCTGTCTTGATGGGGCGCAGCATACTCGGTCACCAACGATTCAAAGCACGCGGCGTGGCGTCGAATCGAGCCGGGCGTTTCGATGTCCACGAAATAGAGCCCGCCGTCGACGATTGGTACACCGAGGAGTCTTCGCAACGCATCGACGAAACCGTGTTGCCCGATCGTGCACGCACCCTGATCACCACGAACGATTCGCCGGATGTCGGTTTCGATGTCTCTATCAATCCCTATCGCGGATGCAGCCATGGCTGCATCTATTGTTTCGCCCGGCCGAGTCACGCCTATCTCGGTCTCTCGCCCGGCCTCGATTTTGAAACCAAGTTGTTCTATAAGGATAACGCCGTGCAGTTGCTCGAAGCGGAGTTGGCGCGGCCCGGCTATCGCCCGAAGCCGATCGCGCTCGGCATCAATACGGATGCCTATCAGCCACTCGAGAAGCGCTTGGCGCTGACGCGAGGGCTTTTGGCCGTGCTCGCCCGCTGCCGGCATCCGGTGAGCTTGATCACCAAGAGCTCGCTGATACTGCGCGATCTGGATTTGCTCGAGGATCTCGCCCGGGACCGTCTCGTCTCGGTGATGCTGAGCATTACCTCCTTGTCCGATGAAATCAAACGCTCCCTCGAACCCCGTGCCGCCTCACCCGAGGCGCGTCTGCGTGTGATACGCGAACTCGACGCCGCCGGGATTCCGGTGGGCGTCATGGTCGCGCCGGTGATTCCCGCGATCACGGATCACGAAATCGAGGCCATACTCACAGCGGCACGCGAAGCGGGTGCGACTTCGGCCGCGTACGTGCTGCTGCGCTTGCCCCATGAAGTCAAGGATCTGTTCCGCGATTGGCTCGCCGAGTTTTTCCCGGATCGGGCCAAACACGTCTTGTCCTTGTTGCAGCAGTCCCACGGCGGTAAGGAGTATGACTCCCGTTTCGGGCAGCGCATGCGCGGGTCGGGACCATATGCAGAATTGCTGCAGTCGCGATTCCGTTTGGCGCTGCGCAAACTGCAGTTCAAATCCGCTACCGAGCGTCACGCACTCAATACTTCCGTGTTTCGTCGACCCGCCGCCGCAAGTGGGCAGTTGACGCTCGGTTTCTGATCAGCGGGCCCAATGGCCCTCGTGCAGCCGCCAGCCGCCACCGGCGCGCACCCAGGTATGTGGCACCCAGTGGTAGCCCGGGCGACCCGCGGCCCAATGGCCGCCGACCCAGACATGGCGTCCGCCGACCCAGTTCCAATAACCGCCAATCCAGACAAATCCCGGTTGCGGCGCCACGCCGATGACCTCGACCTGCGGCGGCGGCGGTGCGACCGCGACGAACCCGACGCTCACGACGGGTGCAGGCACGGCGACCGAGCCGCGAACGACACAGCCGCCGAGCAAGCTGGTGCCGGCGACGACTGCCAAGATCATGGGGCGAACGAGTTGCATATGTTGCATGAGATATTCCTGAGTTTCCGAGACCTTCCCGATGAGTAACGGCCAAACCCGGTAGAGGTTGACGCGCCGTAGCATACGACACACGAGCGCTCCCGAAAGCGGCATACTGCGCGCCGTCGGCCGACCGCTTTCGACCAGGAGCCCCTGTCTTGAAAACCAGCCCGAACATCTTGATCCTGATGGCGGATCAACTCACCGCACGGGCATTGCCTGCGTACGGCAATCGCGTCGCCCTGACGCCGCATATCGATGCCTTGGCCCGGCAAGGCGTGGTCTTCGAGTCTTTCTATTGCAACAGCCCGCTCTGTGCGCCCTCGCGATTCTCCTTTCTGGCGGGCCGGCAGATCTCGGCAATAGGTGCTTACGACAATGCGGCCGAGTTTCCCGCCCAGGTGCCGACCTTCGCACACTACCTGCGGCGCGCCGGCTATCAAACGGTGCTCAGTGGCAAGATGCATTTCTGTGGACCGGATCAGCTGCATGGCTTCGAGGCGCGACTGACGACGGACATTTATCCGGCCGACTTCGGGTGGACCCCCGATTGGAGCAGTTTCGCCGATCGTCCAAGCTGGTATCACACGATGGATTCCGTGACGCAGGCGGGTCCCTGCACGCGTACCAATCAAATCGACTTCGACGACGCGACGGTCTATCACGCGCGCCAGAAACTGTTCGACATCGCGCGCGGATCCGACCGCCGACCGTTCTGCATGGTCGTCTCGATGTCGCACCCGCACGATCCGTATGCCATCCCGCAACGTTACTGGGACCGCTACGCCGACGTCGCGATAGACGCGCCGCGCGTGTCCGGGTCCGCCGTGGCGCTCGACCCGCATTCGCGCCGGCTGCGGCACGTCTGCGGACTCGACCTCCTGCCAGTCGACGAGGCTCAAACCCAGTCGGCGCGCCGTGCTTATTATGGCGCGATCTCGTACGTCGACGACCAGATCGGCATGCTGCAGGAGACGCTCGCAGAGGCTGGCTTTGCCGATGACACGATCGTGCTGCTGCTCGCCGATCACGGCGACATGCTGGGCGAGCGAGGTCTCTGGTACAAGATGAGTTTCTTCGAACCGGCTTGCCGGATTCCCTTGATCGTGCATGCGCCGGGACGCTACGCCGCGCGGCGAGTCACGGAGTCCGCCTCGCTCGTGGACCTCATGCCAACCTTGTGCGAACTCGCCGGCCTCGGTCCGGCTGACTACGCGACGCCGCTCGACGGCACGAGCTTGGTGCCGCAGCTGGGCGGCGCGCCGGGTAGCGACAGCGTGATCGGCGAATATTGCGCGGAAGGAGCAATCGCGCCCCTCGTGATGATCAAGCGGGGAGCTTACAAGTTCGTGCATTCGCCGGCCGACCCGGATCAGCTCTACCAGCTGCGAGACGATCCCGAGGAGATGGAGAATCTCGCCGGCGACCCCAGGGAGGCCGGACGTCTCGCGGCGTTTCGGGCCGAGGCGGCGAGCCGTTGGGATCTACCGGCCTTGCACGCCGCCGTGCTCGCCAGCCAAAGCCGTCGCCACCTCGTCAACGCGGCGCTGCGCGCGGGACGTTACACGCCCTGGGATTTCCAGCCCGTCAGCGATGCGAGCGGGGCTTATGTACGCAACGACCGGGATCTCGGCAGCCTCGAGGCCATGGCCCGATTCCCGCCGTTCGCGGGCTGACGGGGCGATGCTAGTATCGCCGCTCAGAATCGTCACGAGAGGATCTGCGCACTCATGATTCAAGAATCGGCGCCAAATCACGCCGAAGCCGGCTTGAACGCCGCCCGCGAGGCGGTCATCGAGAATTCCGTGTGGATCCGTCCCCTGCAGGAGGAAATCGGCCGGGTCATCGTCGGTCAGCGGCATTTGATCGACAGCTTGTTGATAGCGCTGCTGACGAATGGCCACGTGCTGCTCGAAGGCGTGCCGGGTCTCGCCAAGACGCTCGCGCTGAAGACGCTCGCGAGCAGCGTTGCGCTCGAATTCAAGCGGCTGCAATTCACGCCCGACATGCTGCCTGCGGATATCGTGGGTACGATGATCTACAATCCTCAGGACGGCGCCTTTCGTACCAAGCACGGACCGATCTTCAGCAATCTCGTTCTAGCCGACGAGATCAATCGTGCGCCCGCCAAGGTACAAAGCGCGCTGCTCGAGGCGATGCAGGAACGGCAGGTGACGATCGGCGACGCGACCTATGCGCTGCCCAATCCCTTCCTCGTGCTGGCCACGCAAAACCCGCTCGAGCAAGAGGGCACCTATCCACTGCCCGAGGCGCAGATCGACCGGTTCATGATGAAGGTCATCGTGCAATATCCGAGTCGCGCCGAGGAGCGCGCAATTCTCGACGCGATGGCAACGGGCGAACCCGCTATGACGCCGCGGGCGGTGGTGGGCGCCGCGCAGATCATCGCCGCCCGCCACGTCGTGGGCCGTTTGCACATCGACGCCAAGATTCGCGATTACATCGTCGATATCGTCTTCGCGACACGGCCGCCGACGCTCGCCTCCCTGAGCTTGGACGGGTACATCCAGAATGGGGCTTCGCCGCGCGCCACGATTGCGCTGACCCTGGCCGCGCGCGCCATGGCCTTCCTGCAAGGCCGCCATTTCGTCGTGCCTCAGGACGTCAAAGCGGTCGCCTACGACGTGCTCCGTCACCGCGTGAGCTTGACCTACGAGGCCGAAGCCGAGAACGTGACCGCCGAAAACGTGATCGGCAAGATTCTCGAGACCTTGCCCGTACCCTGACGATGGCGCCGGAGACCGACAAGTCGCGCCGGATCATGATGAGCGGCATGCGGAAATTGGAGATTCGCACGAGGCGCATGGTCAATGACGGTCTTGCCGGCGCCTATCACTCGGTCTTCAAAGGCCGTGGCATGGATTTCGACGAAGTGCGCGAATACAGTCCGGGCGACGAAGTGCGCACGATCGACTGGAACGTCACCGCGCGGGCCGGACGTACCTTCGTCAAGAAATACACCGAAGAGCGGGAACTGACGATTTTCCTGCTCGTCGACATCAGCGCCTCCGGAGATTTCGGTTCGGGCGAGATCCGTAAACGGGATTTAGCCGCGGAGCTCGCAAGCGTTCTCGCGTTCGTCGGCGTTCGCAACGGCGACAAGGTCGGGATGTTGTTGTACACCGATCGCGTCGAGCGCTTTCTGCCGCCGAAGAAGGGCCGTCGGCATGCGCTGCGTGTCATCCGCGACGTCCTGTTTCACGTGCCCGCCGGTGTCGGGACGGACAGCGTAAAGGCGTTGGAGGCGGTCGACGAGCTCTTGCACCGCCGCGCCTTGGTTTTCTTGATCAGCGATTTCGAAGCGGCCGGGGATCCGGCTGTGGTGCGCGCGGGCATGCGCCGCGCGATGCGTCAGACCAATCTGCGCCATGATTTGATCGCCGTGCAGATCGAGGATCCACGCGAGAGTGAATTGCCCGACGTCGGGCTCATCGCGCTCGAAGATGCCGAGAGCGGCGAGATCGTCGAGATCGACACCGGCAATGCGGACGTACGCAGCCGTTTCGCCGCCGCGAGCGTGGAACGCAAACGCCGACTGGTCGCCGATTTCCGCGCGGAGGGCGTCGACTGCCTGCAATTGCGCACGGATATGCCCTACGTGCCCGCCCTGCAGCGCTTGTTCAAGAGCCGCGGGCGCCGCCGCTCGGGATTGCGTCGCCCATGAGTCCGGCGCACGATCGGTTCAGGCTCGCGATCGCCGCCGGCCTGATTGCTGCCATGCTCGCCCCGGCAGGCGCCGTGGCCGCAAACAACGACAACGCAGCCGACATCCGCGATATCCGTCTGTCCGGCGACCCGCCAATGAGCGGCCGGCTGCTCGCGCTCGGCATCGGTGCGGGTCTCGTGGCGCTAGTCGGAGGCGCCTATGTGGTTTTGCGCCGTCGCCGCGGTGCTCCGCTGCGCTCCTTCGAAATCGCCTTACAGGAACTCGAGGCGGCACGCCGCCTGCTCGACGCGGGACGGACGCACGACTACTGCGTTGCGGTGTCGCAGATCGTGCGGCGTTACCTCGAGGCGGGCTTTCGCATTCCGATCGTCCACCGCACCACCGAGGAGTTTCTTGCCGAGCTTGCGAGTCGTGTCGATTCTCCCTTGGCACGGCATCGGGCCCGACTCGAAGACTTCTTGCACGGCTGCGACGTGGTGAAGTTCGGGGGAGCCGCCCCGACGCCGCCGGACCTCGAGTCGCTGCATCGCGGCGCCGCGGACTTGGTGCGTGAGACGACCGCGGAGGCCCATGACGCGGTTCCTGCAACCTGAGTGGTTTTGGCTCCTGGCACTCTTGCCCGTGCTACTCGTCTGGCGGGGGCGCCGCGGACCGGTTGCCGCCGTCAGCTACCCGGACGTCGGGCTGGCACGGGGAATTGCCCGGCCTAGCCGCAGCCGCTTCGGTGTCTGGAGTCGGGCGGTCGCTTTGCTCGCTGCAGCCTTGATGATTGCCGCGTTGGCGCGTCCCCAGCGGGTGCACAGCCGGACCGAGACGACCGCGAACGGCATCGACATCGTCCTCGGCCTCGACGTTTCCGGTTCGATGCAGGCGCTCGATTTCCTCGTGCAAGGTCAACGCGTCAACCGCATTCAAGTCGTGAAGTCCGTGGTTGCGAAATTCATCGAGCAGCGGCCGGATGACCGCATCGGCCTCCTGGCATTCGCCGGCGCACCGTATTTGGTCAGCCCAATCACGCTCGATCATGGCTGGCTCGAGCAGAACCTCGAGCGGGTCAACATCGGCGGGACCGATGACGGCACGGCGATCGGCACCGCGATTGCCGCTTGCGTCAATCATTTGCGCTTGACGACGGCTAAGTCCAAGGTCGTGATTCTACTCACCGACGGGGTCAACAACACGGGCAAGATCCCGCCGCTGGCGGCGGCTGAAGCCGCGCGTGCGCTCGGGGTCAGGATCTATACGATCGGCGTCGGGGTGCGCGGCAAGGCGCCGCTGCCCGTTCACGATGAGGCCGGCCATCTGCATGTGATCATGGCGCAAGTCGACGTGGATGAACGCACGCTCGCGGAGGTTGCGGATTTGACGGGCGGACGTTTCTATCGGGCGACCGACACGGATTCGCTGCGCAAGATCTATGACGAGATCAACGGGCTGGAGAAATCCGCACAAACCATACGCAAGTTCGAGCATTTCGACGAGTTGTATCGCTGGCCGTTGATCCCCGCGCTGCTGCTGTTGTCTCTATGGTTCATCTTGAATCACACCCGTTGGCGGCGCCTGCCGTGACGTTCGCCGCCGCGCTTTGGCTGTGGATCGGTCTCGTCGCTTGCGCGAGCATGGTGGTGGTGTGGTTTTGGCACGATGCCCGCCAGCGCGACGCCCTGACGCGCTTCGTCGGCCTGCGCCGGAGCGGGCCGTTGACGGAGTCGAGCTCGCCGCTGCTGCGCCGACTGCAGCGCGGCTTGCTTGCCGCCGCGGTCGCGCTGCTCGCGATCGCGCTCGCGGGCCCCCAGTGGGGCTTTCGGTGGGAAGTGCAAAACAGCCGCGGCAACGAGATCGCGTTCGCGCTCGATACCTCGCGCAGCATGCTGACACCCGACGTCAAGCCCGATCGTCTGACGCGTGCGAAGCTCGCGGTCGACGACTTCGTCAATCATCTGGACGGCGATGCGGTCGGCATCGTGGCCTTCGCCGGCAGCGCCTTTCTGGTCAGTCCGGTCACGCTCGATTATCGCGCGGTGCACGAATCCCTGGCCGCGATCGACACGCAGACGATTCCGCGCGGCGGCACGAACATCGCGAATGCCATCACCGCCGCTAATCAAGCGTTGCATCGGCGCGCCGGCGGCGAACGGATCTTGATCCTCGTGACCGACGGCGAGATCCTCGAGGGCGACGCGCTCACTGCGGCACGGGACGCAGCCCGCGACGGCGTACGTATTTTTACGGTGGGCGTCGGCACCGCGGCGGGCGAGCTGATTCCCTTGCCGCTGTCGCAAGGCGGTGGCTTCGTCAAAGACGAGACCGGCGCGTTCGTGCGATCGCGCCTAGACGAGGCTGGACTGAAAGCCATCGCGGCCGCCGGCGGTGGTTTTTATGAGCCGCTCGGCGTTCAGGCCGAGGGTCTCGAGACGATCTTGACGCAGGCGATCGGTCCGCTCGCGAAACACGATCTCGCGTTCCGCCAGGAGAAGATCGCCATCGAACGCTTTCAATGGCCGCTCGCCGCATCACTCGGTCTGCTGCTGACGAGTCTCGTGGTCGGCACGCGCCGCTGGCGCCACGCACGCAGACGGGCGACTTTCGCGGTCGCGACGCTGTTGATGATGGTCTTCGTGCTATGCCTGCCGAGTCTGCCCGTACCGGCGACGGCCGCCGATGCGCCGGCGCCGGCGCCGCCGAAGCCGCCTGCCGCCGAGCTCAAATCCGGCGCCGCCGCCTATCGTGCCGGGCAGTTTCCGCAAGCCGAGCGTGCGTTCCGGCAGTCGATCGAGCAGGCGCCTTCGGATGCATCACGCCGGCTCGCCGAACAAGAGGACGCTTATTACAACCTCGGCAACACGCTGTACCGAGCCGGCCAGAAAACCGAGCACACGTCGCGCGAGGAAACGCTCAAGAACTGGAATGCCGCCGTTGACGCGTACGACACGGCGCTGCAGCTGCGCGCCGATGACGCAGACAGCAAATACAACCGCGACTTCGTCAAACGCAAGATCGCAGCACTGCAACAGCCGCCGGAGCAGAACAAATCTTCGAACAAGGGTGGCGGCGGAGGTGGACCTCCTGCGGCCCCGCCTCCTGCGGCCCCGCCAACGGCCCCCGCGGCGCCGCCGCCGCCGCAGCCCGCGGCGGCGCCACCCCCTGCCGCCGGATCTCGCCCATCGGCGCCGCCGCCCATGAGTTCGGACGAAGCGCGCGAGCTGCTCGATTCCGCCAAGGGTGAGGAGCGCCACGCGCTTGGGGCACCGCCTCCTGCGGGCCAGCCGCCCGACAAGCCCTACAAGAATTGGTGACATGCGACTGATCCGTCCCGTGCGCGCCGAGTACCCGCTTTCGCGCGCGACCACGCGCCGGCTGGTCGTCGCCGCGGCGCTATTCTTTGCCGTCGCGTGTATGCAGCGCGCCGTAGCCGCGCAATCGGTGCTGAGCGCCGCCTTGCAGCCGGCACAAATCACCGTGGGACAGTCGGCCGAGCTCACGGTGAAGACCTTGGGTGCCGGCCTCGAAGCCGTCATTCTCCCCGCCGTACCCGGTCTCGAGCTGCGCATCGTCGAGCAGACGCACCATCTGGAAACCGTGCATGGGGTATCGCTCGGCACGACGACGACGCGCGTTCGGGTTACGCCGCAGCTGGCAGGCGTATTTACGATCCCCGGATTGACTCCGGCCGGACAGCCCCTGGTTTTGCGGGTGAGTGTCGACGAGGCGATCGGCCAGGCGCCGGCCAAGCCGGTAGCGGCGGCGCCGCGCGCGAGTGCCGGCGAGACGATTCATCTGACAGCCGACGGTTCGGCGTTCCTCCGGCTGAGTCTGCCGAAGCACGAGGTCTACGTCGGTGAGAGCGTACCGGTGGAGATCGAGCTGGGTTTGCGGCCCGGTTTCGTCAATTCCTTGAATGGACTGCCGACGCTCACCAGCGCCGATTTCACGCTCAACAATCTCTCGCGGCAACCCGAACGCGGCGAGCGTGTCGTCGATGGAGTCCGCTTCGAGGTGTTGACGTGGCACAGCGTCGTTGCGCCCGTGCGTCCGGGACCATTCACTCTGTCGGTGGAATCGCCGCTCACGATCCGTCAGCGCACGCGGCCCGAGTCCGAGGCGAAGCTCGAGGACCAATTGGGTGATCCATTCCTGCAGAACCTCTACGGCAAGACCATCAAGAAGGACATCAAGGTCGCGAGTCCTGCGGTCACGCTCGACGTGCTTGCGTTGCCGACCGAGGGTCGGCCGACCGATTTCAGTGGGGCCGTGGGCAGCTTTCACATCGCGAGCGATCTCGTCTCCGACACTGCAACGGTCGGCGAGCCGCTGACGCTACGCATGCATGTCAGCGGATCCGGCAACTTCGATCGGGTCGACACCGCGATGCTGGAACATCTCGATCAGTGGAAGACCTATCCGCCGAAGTCCACGTTCGCCGGCGGGGATGCCGTAGGGTATCAAGGCGAGAAAAGCTTCGAGCAAGCGCTGATCGCATCAGTAGCGGGCGCGCAAACCCTGCCGCCGCTGCGCTTCAGTTACTTCGATCCGGTCGCACGGCGCTATGCAACGCTTACGAGCGCGCCGCTGTTGGTCACGATCACGCCGGCCCTCGGTGATATTTCCGCGCCGGCGCCGCCCAAGCCCGGGGCGGTCGCGGGCGGCGACGGCACGGCGCAGCGGGCCGGCGGTCTGCGACCCGATCACGCGCTGACCGAGACCCCGGTACGGACCCTGCGTCCCCTCTACCTGCAAGCGCCGTTCCTCGCCCTGCCTGCGCTGTGCGTGCTCGGTTTCGCCGGCGCGGCTTGGCGGCAGCGTCGAAGGGTGGGTACCGCGGACGCTGGCAGGCGCAGGCGGCGAGCCGGCCTTCGCGCTGCACGACACGCGCTCGCCGCGGGCGAGGCGGCGGCAAGTGCCGGGGATTCGCTCGCGTTCTGCGCGGCGGCGCGCGAGTTGCTCGCCGCGAGGGGCGGGCATGGCGACGATGTTCAGGAACTGCAGGACTTGCTGCTGCTCGTCGATGCGCAGCGCTATGCCGAGGCGCCACCCGCTGCCGTCGACTGGTCTCGCTGGCTCGCGGCCTTACGCCTTGCGGCCCGCGATCTGGAGA
>Ga0116230_10000085_pt1 | contig 67238 bp, 65 predicted proteins | sample S1TSphfallax_3_FD_88678 | JGI IMG/M metagenome (GOLD analysis project Ga0116230, IMG submission 88678) | Host-associated microbial communities from peat moss isolated from Minnesota, USA - S1T2_Fd - Sphagnum fallax MG | ecosystem: Host-associated > Plants > Peat moss > Unclassified | place...
ATATCGAACGCCGCTCTCTCGCCACGCTGGACTCTCTCGACGAGCTTGAGATCACTGTCGTCAATAGTCATTCGCACCAGCCTGTCGCGATAGACCGACCGGCCCTAAAAAAGTTCTACGCCCGAGCGGCGTGAATTGCTGTAACCGTGACATTTCGCACATTCCGGCATTCTATCAGCCGCGGACCGGGGAGATTATCGATCGCCGGCGGCTTCGCCCACGATCCGCAGCAGCAGGGCGCGCATTTCCGGGCTCGGCGGCTCTTGCTGTCCGAGGCAATAGGCGTAAATGACCGGATTCTGCGCCTCGAGCAAGCGGCGGAACGCCTCTTGTTCCTCGGCGGGCGCCGCGCGGAACTTCTCGTCGACGTACCGCGTCAACAGAACGTCGAGTTCCCGGATGCCGCGCCGACAGGCCCAGCGCAAGCGGCCGAAATCGGCGTCGTTGACCGTCGCCATCAATGGCCGCGCTGGGCCAGCAACTGCTTGATCTCGCCGATCGCCTTGGCCGGATTCAAATCCTTGGGGCAGGCCTCGGTGCAGTTCATGATCGTGTGACAGCGATACAGGCGGAAGGGATCCTCGAGGTGATCGAGCCGTTCGCCCGTGGCCTCGTCGCGGCTGTCGACGATCCAGCGATAGGCGGCCAGCAGGGCGGCGGGACCCAAGTACCGCTCGCTGTTCCACCAGTAACTCGGACAACTCGTCGAGCAGCATGCGCACAGGATGCAGGCGGACGGACGGTCCACCAATTCCTGGTCGGCCTTGGTCTGCAGACGTTCGGCGTCCGGCGGGGCCGGGGTCCGGGTTTGCAGCCAGGGTTTGATCGACGCGTATTGCGCGTAGAAATGCGTGAGGTCGGGAATGAGGTCCTTGATCACGGGCATGTGCGGCAAGGGATAGATCTTCACGTCCTTCTTGACGTCGGCGCAGGCGCTGACGCAGGCGAGCCCGTTCTTGCCGTCGATGTTCATCGCGCAGGAGCCGCAAATGCCCTCCCGGCAGGAGCGTCGGAAGCTCAAAGTCGAATCGATCTCATTCTTGATCTTGATCAGGGCGTCCAACACCATCGGACCGCAGCGGTCCATGTCGACCTCGTAGGTGTCGATGCGCGGATTCTCCGGAGAATCCGGATCATAGCGATAGATCTTGAAGACGCGCACGTTCGTGGCGCCCTCGGGCGCCTTGAACACGCGTCCATCGGTGCGAATCTTGGAATTGGCGGGCAGCTTGAATTCAGCCATGGATCTTACCCCTAGCAATCGGTCTCAATAGGTGCGCGCCTTGGGCGGCACGGGCGCGACCTCGTCGGTCAAGGTATTCAAATGCACCCGGCGATAGTCGATTTGCGTCTCCCCCGCGCCATCGACCCAGCACAGGCTGTGTTTCAGCCAGTGTTCGTCGTCGCGATTCGGGAAGTCCTCGCGCGCGTGCGCGCCGCGGCTTTCCTTGCGGTTCTCGGCCGAATGCATGGTCGCGACCGCCTGGCCGAGCAGATTGTCGAGCTCCAGGGTTTCGATGAGGTCCGAGTTCCAGATCAGCGAGCGGTCCGACACGCGGACTTCCTGAAAGGATGCGACCACGTCCGCCAGCTTGCGCTTGCCCTCGGCGAGCGTCTCGCCGGTGCGGAACACGGCCGCGTCCCGTTGCATCGTTCGCTGCAATTCCAGGCGCACGTCCGCGGTCCGCCGGGAACCGGCGGCATTGCGAAACCGCTCGAGGCGCGCGACGGCGCCGGACCCGGCGTCGCTCGCGAGCGCTTTATGGGGCATACCCGGCTCGAGCGTGCGCGCGCACTGGCGGGCCGCCTCGCGCCCGAAGACGACCAGATCGAGCAAGGAATTCGAACCCAGCCGGTTCGCGCCGTGCACCGACACGCAGGCCGCTTCGCCCACGGCCATCAGGCCGGGCACGAGCTGGTCGATGCCCTCCTCGCTCTTTCTCACGACCTCGCCGTGCACGTTGCAGGGAATCCCGCCCATGTTGTAATGCACGGTCGGCAGCACGGGAATCGGATCCTTGTTGACGTCCACACCCGAGAAGACGCGCGCGGTCTCCGCGATGCCGGGCAGGCGCTCCTTGATGACTTCGGGTCCCAGATGCTCGAGATGCAGATGGATGTGATCCTTTTGCGGGCCCACGCCGCGTCCTTCCCGGATCTCGATGGTCATGGAGCGGCTGACGACGTCCCGCGACGCGAGATCCTTGGCGTTCGGCGCATAGCGCTCCATGAAGCGATCTCCGGCCGAATTCGTCAGATAGCCGCCTTCCCCGCGTACGCCCTCGGTGATCAGGCAGCCTGCACCGTAGATGCCGGTCGGATGGAACTGGACGAACTCCATGTCCTGGAGCGGCAAGCCGGCCCGCAGCACCATGCCGCCCCCGTCACCCGTGCAGGTATGGGCGGAGGTGCACGAGAACCAGGCCCGCCCATAGCCGCCGGTCGCCAGAATCACGCGATGGCCGCGAAATCGGTGCAGCGTTCCATCGGCCATGTTGAGGGCGACGACGCCGCGGCAGGCTCCCTCCTCCATGATCAGATCGAGCGCGAAATATTCGACGAAGAACGTCGCCTCGTTCTTCAGCGACTGCTGATAGAGGGTGTGCAGCATGGCGTGACCGGTGCGGTCCGCGGCCGCGCAGGTGCGTTGCGCGATGCCCTGGCCATAGTGGGTGGTCATGCCGCCGAAGGGACGCTGATAAATGCGCCCGTCCTCGGTGCGCGAGAAGGGCACGCCGTAGTGCTCGAGTTCGATGACCGCGGACGGCGCCTCCTTGCACATGAATTCGATCGCATCCTGATCGCCCAGCCAGTCCGATCCCTTGACCGTGTCGTACATGTGCCAGCGCCAGTCGTCGGCACCCATGTTGCCGAGCGCGGCCGAGATGCCGCCCTGGGCCGCGACGGTGTGGCTGCGCGTCGGGAAGACCTTGGTCAGACAGGCGGTGGTCAGACCCGCCTCGGCCAGGCCGAAAGTCGCACGCAAGCCGGCGCCGCCGGCGCCGACGACGATGACGTCGTAAGTGTGATCCGTGAATTGATGATCGCTCATGAGGCCTCAGGTTCCGAAGGCTATACGCAAGATCGCAAAGATCGCCGCGCCGGCGACGAGCACGTGCAAGAAGCGCAGCAGGACCAAACCGAGCAGCTTGTAACCCTCCGCGTGCACGTAGTCCTCGACGATCACGGTCGTGCCGAGATACGAGTGGTAGGCGACCACGGCGACCAGGAGGATCGCCAGAAAGCCGCTGACCGGCCATTGCAGCCAGGCGCGCGTCGTGGAGTAATCGAGGTTCGGCAGCAACAACAAGGAAAAGACGAACCACAAGCACAGGGGGATCAAGGCGAGCGCGCTCACCCGCTGCCCCCACCAGTGGCCCGTGCCCGACTTCGCCGAGCCGAGACCCAGCACCTGACCCAGGGGACTGCGCAAACTCATCGGCGAAACCTCACAGGCGCTCGAAATGCCACAGCAGGATCCAGACGCCCAGCGTGAGCGCGCCGGCGCCGACGACCGCCAACCAGCCGCTGGCGTGGCGCTCGGTGCGCTCGAAGCCGCGGCCCGCGTCCCAGAGCAAATGGCGCACGCCGTTCAGCAGGTGATAGAAGAACGCAAACGTCCAGCCCAGCAGGGCAAGCAACCCTAAGGGGCTCGCGAACAGATGGGTGGCGGCTCGATAGCTGTGCGCGTCGGTCGCGAGCGCGACGAACCAATAGGCCAGCGCCAGGAAGCCGAAGCCGAGCAAGATGCCGGTCAAGCGGTGCAGGATCGACAGGGTATTGCCGAGCTGCCAGCGGTAGATTTGCAGATGAGGAGACAGCGGCCGGGCGCGTACGGGCATGGTTTATCCTTGGCTGTCGTCGGGAGCGCGTCACGACGACCTTAGAAATCGATGCAGCGCCCGCGCAATTCCCAATCGCCATAACGGGTCGGCTCGAGACCGCCACGGCCACCGAGCTCGCGTTCGGTCGACGGGCCCGCTTGTTCGGTCGGCGAAGCCGGTGCTTCAGTCGCGGGCACGAGGGTCACTTCGACAGGTTCATCGGGAGGGCTGCAATTCACGGGGCAAAGTGTGCCAGAAAACCACGGCAATCGCCCGCCCACGCACCAGAATTCCATCAGAGAGTCATCGCCGTGGCGCGGGATTGCTTCCCGGGCTTGACACGCCGGCGCAAATCCCCAGTAAAGTGCCTCATGAACCCGCGATCCGGACGATTGATCCACATGGGCGTGCTGCGTTTCTCCGGCGCCGATACCCAGACTTTCCTGCAGGGCCAGGTATCGAACGACACCCGGGCGCTGGCCGAGGGAATGACGCTGCGGGCGGCCTACTCCTCTCCCCAGGGACGCGTGATTGCCGTGCTCGAGTTGCTGCCCCATGCGGGCGGAGTGCTCGCCTTGCTGCCGCGCGAGCTGGCCGCGGGGACGCGCGAGCGGCTGCGCCGCTTCGTGTTGCGCGCGAAAGTGCAGATCGAGGATCTCAGCGAGTCACTGCCCATCTCGGGCGTCCATGGCGAGACGACGCTCGCCTCCTGGGGACTGCCGCGACCGGAGCTGGACGGCGGATACAGACTACACGGGGAGATCGGGGTTGCCCGCGTCCGCGGCGATCCGGACCGTTTTTGGGTCATCGGCGAGACCGGCGCGGTGGCCGATCCGGCGCCGCCCGCGACCGTCGAGCGGGATTGGCGGCTCGCCGACATTCGTGCCGGCATTCCGCGCGTCTATGCAGAGACCAGCGAAGCCTTCGTCGCGCAGATGCTCAACCTCGATCTGGTCGAGGGGATCAGTTTCAGCAAAGGCTGCTACACCGGTCAGGAGATCATCGCCCGCACGCAGCACCTCGGTCGGATCAAGCGGCGGATGTTTCGCTTGCGACTGCCGGTCGGCGACTGGCGCATCGGCCAGAGCCTGCGACTCGCCGACGGCCGCAGCGGACGAATCACGGAACTGGCCCGGAGCCATGGCGACCGCCATGGCGATGGCGATGGCGATGGCGCGGGCGACGGCGATGGCGCGAGCGACGGCGGGATCGAAGCCTTGGCCGTGCTGAATCTTGCGACCAGCGAGACGCCGGCCGCAAACGAGCCGCCGGCCGGCAACGAGGCCGAGAGCGGGGAAGTCGCCGCGACGGTCACGACCGCTGCCCTCTTGACGCTGCCCTACCCGGTCGCGGGAGCGGCGCCGCAAGGGTAGTCTTCCGGTGCGAACGAGCGCTCGATCCGTCGCCAAACCCTAGAGGTCGATGATCTCGACCGCCGCCGGATCGAGCAATTCCCCGAAGAACGTCGAACCGACCCGGGCGAAGCGCGCTGCATTGTCGGTCGCGAGCCAGCGGATCCGACCCACCGGCGCGCCTCGGTTCGAGGGTCCGAGCTGCTGCAAGACCGCCGCAGCGGTCGTTGCGGCCGAATCCACGACGATGACGGACGGCGGCAGTACCGCTTGGATCGCGGCCTTCAGTGCCGGAAAGTGCGTGCAGCCGAGTACGAGCGTGTCGGGCGCGCCCTTGGGCTGGGCGCCCCTGAATCGCAGGGTGCCACCCGCGTCGTCGCCTGGCTCGCCGAACAACGGGTCCAGATAACGCCTCGCGATCGCCTCGACGACGGGCCCTTGGGTCCACCCCTCCTCGGCGAGCGCGACGAACAAGGCACAGGCCTGCGCCTCGACCCGGGTTGCGGGGTTGCGGCGCCGGATCGCCGCTTGATACGCGCCATCGGCGATCGTTCCCTCGGTTGCGATCACGGCAATATGCTGGCGTACCGAGGCGGCGACCGCGGCCTCGGCGCCCGGCTCGATCACGCCGATCACCGGCAGTTGCGGATACTCGAGACGCAAGGCCGCGAGCGCCGATGCGGATGCCGTGTTGCAGGCGACGACGAGGGCTCGAATGTCCCGGGCGGTCAGCGCCGCGGCGCATTGCAGGGAATATCGCTGGACCGTGGCGGCGCTCTTCGTGCCGTAGGGCAGGCGCGCCGTGTCACCGAGATAAATGAAATCGTCGCCCGGCAGCGCACGGCGCAGCGAACGCAGCACGGTCAGACCGCCGACGCCGGAGTCGAACACGCCGATGGGACGGGCGCGCGCGTCGTCGGCGCCGCTCACACCTCGGGGCGCAGGTGCGGAAACAGCAAGACGTCGCGTATCGAGGCCGAGTCCGTAAAGAACATCACCAGCCGATCGATGCCGACACCGAGACCACCCGTGGGCGGCATGCCGTACTCGAGGGCGCGTACGTAATCGGCGTCGTAGTACATGGCCTCTTCGTCCCCCGCCGTCTTGCGTTCCGCCTGCTCCTTGAAACGCTGCGCCTGATCCTCGGCATCGTTGAGCTCGGAAAAGCCGTTCGCGTATTCGCGTCCGCCGATGAAGAATTCGAAGCGGTCCGTGATGAACGGATCGACGTCGTTGCGACGCGACAGCGGCGAGACCTCGGCCGGATACGCATAGGCGAATGTCGGCTGGATCAAGGTGTGCTCGCCGGTCTTCTCGAAGATCTCGATTTGCAGTTTGCCCGCGCCATCGCCGCTCTTGAACGGAATTTTCAGCCGATCGCAGACCCCGCGCAGGTAGGGGACGTCGCGCAGGGACGCGCGATCCAGGCCCGGATTGTTGTCGAGCAGGATCTGTTCGATGCTGAGCCGCTGGAAACTGCCGCTCAGATCGTACTCGCGGCCCTGGTACAGGACCTTGCGCGTGCCGAGCACGGCGTCGGCGACGCCCTGGAAGATGTTCTCCACGATGCGCATGATGTCGTGATAATCGGCATAGGCCTGATACAGCTCGAGCATCGTGAATTCGGGATTGTGCTGCGTCGAGAGTCCCTCGTTGCGAAAGTTGCGGTTGATCTCGTAGACGCGCTCGAAGCCGCCGACCGTGAGTCGCTTCAGATACAGCTCCGGCGCGATCCGCAGATACATGTCGAGGTCGAGCGCGTTGTGATGCGTCGTGAACGGCCGGGCCGCCGCGCCGCCGGGGATCGTCTGCAGCATCGGCGTCTCGACCTCGAGGAACCCCTGGGTGTCGAGAAAGTCGCGCAGATACCGCACGATGCGCGAGCGGGTCTCGAACACCCGCCGGCTCGATTCATTGACGATCAGATCGACGTAGCGGCGCCGGTAGCGCAATTCGGTGTCCGCGACGCCATGCCATTTGTCCGGCAACGGGCGCAGGGACTTGGTCAGCAGCCTAATGCGCGACGCCCGCACGGAGAGTTCGCCGGTCTTCGTGCGGAACAAGCTGCCCTCGGCGCCGACCACGTCGCCGATGTCCCAGGTCTTCGCCTCGTCGTAGGCCTCGCCCAAGGCCTGCTGCTGCAGGAACACCTGGATCGAACCGCTGGAATCCTCGAGCTTGATGAAACTCGCCTTCCCCATGACGCGCTTGACGCGCAGCCTTCCGGCGACGCTGACCGGGATCGCCTCGGTTTCGAGCGCCTCGGCGCTGCGGTTGCCATACGCGGTCAACAGGTGCTCGGCGAGCGCATTGCGCCGGAAGTCATTCGGAAACGGATTGCCGCGCTCGCGCAGCTTCGCGAGCTTGGCGCGGCGCTCCGTGATCAGGTGGTTCTCGTCGATCGGCTGGTCTTCGTGTTCCGTCATAACCCCTGCTGTGGCTTCATAAGCCCTGCTTCAAGCTCGCCTGCATGAATTGGTCGAGTGCGCCGTCGAGCACCGCCGTGGTGTTGCCGATTTCGACGCCGGTGCGCAGATCCTTGATGCGCGATTGATCCAGCACGTAGGAGCGGATCTGGTTGCCCCAGCTGACGTCGGACTTCGAATCCTCGAGGACCTTGGCCGCCGCGTTGCGCTTGTTGAACTCGAGTTCGTAGAGCTTGGCCTTGAGCATCTTCATCGCCGTCGACCGGTTCTTGTGCTGGCTGCGCTCGCTTTGGCAGGCGACGACGATGTTCGTCGGCACGTGCGTGATGCGCACCGCCGATTCGGTCTTGTTGACGTGTTGTCCGCCCGCGCCGCTGGATCGGTAGACATCCGTGCGCAGGTCCGCCGGGTTGATCTCGATGTCGATGTCGTCGTCGACTTCGGGCGAGACGAACACCGACGCGAACGAGGTATGCCGGCGGTTGCCGGAGTCGAACGGCGATTTGCGGACCAGGCGATGCACACCGGTTTCGGTGCGCAGCCAGCCGTAGGCGTAGTCCCCCGTCATGCTGACCGTCGCTCCCTTGATGCCGGCCACTTCGCCGTCGCTCTGGTCGATGATCTCGGTCTTGATCCCGTGCCCGTCGGCCCACTTGAGGTACATGCGCAGCAGCATCGCCGCCCAATCCTGAGCCTCGGTACCGCCCGCGCCGGCCTGAATATCGAGAAAGGCGCTGTGCGAGTCCATCTTGCCCGGGAACATGCGTTGGAATTCGAGACGTTCGACTTCGAGGCTGAGCCGCGTCGCGTCCGCTTCGATCTCGCGGGCGGCTCCCTCGTCCCCTTCCGCGGCGGCGAGTTCGAGCAATTCGGCCGCATCGGCGAGACCGCGCGTGAGACGGTCCAGACCCGTGACGACCTGTTCGAGTTTGGCCCGCTCCTTGCCCAATTCCTGGGCGCGATCGGGCGTGTCCCAAATGCCGGGCTGCTCTAGCTCGCGCGCGACTTCCTGCAGACGCTCGTGCTTGTTGTCGTAATCAAAGATACCCCCTCAAGGAGCCGGTGCGGTCCTCGAGTTCTTTGATGAAACGTTTGATTTGGTTGATTTCCATGAGCCAAATATTAACACATGTGCGCCGCACCGTCCGACGCGCAGGTCGCGCGTGGCAAGCGCCCACCGCGCCAACGCGATCCATGCCACGAAGTATCCTGACGGCGATCGACGCCGACGGCTAAAATCCCAGCGATGTGCATGCGCGTGAATTTCCTGCTCCTGCCCGCGCTCTCGCTGCTCGTCGGCGGAACTGGGTTGGTCACACCCGTGTTCGGCGCCGATCAGCGTCCGGCCGTCGAGGCCGGCGCCGGCCTCGACGGGGCGAGGAGCGAGCCGCGGGCGGAGTTCGTCGCGGCGATGAAGCGCGTGCGACAGCATCTGCCGGAGGCCCCGGACACCCCGGAGCTGCGTGCCTACGTGATCTACGACTACCTGGTGGCGGCGCGGCTGCGCCAGGATCTCGCCCGCAGCGTGGGCGACGAGCTCGACGGGACGATCGATGCCTTCCTGCAGCTCCACGGCACGGAACCGGTGACGCGGGCTCTGCGACACGATTGGCTCGCGAGCCTGGCCCGACGCGAGCGCTGGGATTGGTTCCTGCCGCGCTCGCACGACGTCGCCGACCCGGTGCTCGCGTGCGAACGCCTGCGCGGCCTGCTGCGCACGGGTGAAACCCAGGGACTCGCCGCGGCGGCGCTCGCGCGTTGGTCCCTCGCCCAGGAGGCGCCCCCCGCCTGTGACGAGGTTTTCGCGTGGGCTCGCGCGCAGCATCTGTTCACGCCGGAACTCGCCGAGGCGCGAATGCGCGCCGCGCTGGCCGCCGACAACCCGCGTCTCGCGCGCCAGTTCGCGATCGACGTGCCGGCGGCGCAGGCGGCTCCGTTGCTGCAATGGGCACAACTGCTGGAGACGCCCGAAGTGTCGCTCGGTGCGCTTGCGCGCAGTCCCGAGGTCAGCGTGGAACCCGACGCGCTGGTCGCGGGCTTCGGCCGGCTCGCGCGCTCGAACTCCGAGGCCGCGGGGGCGTTGCTGCCGGCGTTGCTTTCGAGACCCCAACTGAGCCCGACGGTCGCTGCGCGCTTGCGCCGCGCCGCCGCGCTCGGCGACGCCTATGATCATGATCCCAGCGCCGTCGCCGCGTTTGCGGCGTTTGCGGCGGACCCGGGCGATGAACCGGTGCAGGAATGGCGGGCGCGCGCAGCGCTCTGGGCCGGCAACTACGCGCAAGCACTGACCTGGATCGAACAGATGTCGCCGTCGCTCGCGAATCAGCCGCGCTGGCGCTACTGGCGTGCACGGGCGGTCGCGGCCACGGCCGGAGACGCCGCGGCCGTACCGCTGTTCGCGGAACTCGCGGGACTACGCGACTACTACGGCTATCTCGCGGCCGACCGCCTGCATCACGGCTACAGTCTCAATGCCAAGGCGACGACCGACGATCCCGCTGTCCAGGGGACGCTCGCGGCAACCCCGGGCCTCGTGCGGGCACGGGCCTTGTTCGAGTGCGACGAGGTCGATGACGCGGCTGTCGAGTGGTCGCAGGTCGTTGCGCACCAGGAGGCGTCGGTCAAAGTTCAGGCGGCACGTCTGGCCGCGGCCTGGGGCTGGTATGCCCAGTCGATCGCGACGCTGGCGCAGAGCGGCAACTTCGACGACGTGCGATTGCGTTACCCGCGCCCCTACCCCGCGGCCATCACGACGGCGAGCGGCCTCGCCCACGTCCCGGGCGATTGGATCCTCGCCGTCATGCGCCAAGAAAGCCTGTTCCGCGTCGACGCGGTCTCTCATGCGAACGCGCGCGGATTGATGCAGATGCTGCCCGCGACCGCCGATGCGGTCGCAAAACGCTGGCACCTGCCCCAACCGCCGGTCGGCGCGTTGTTCGATCCGATGGTGGCGATCACCTTGGGCGCGGCGCATCTGCGCGAACTCCTCGATCATTACGACGGCCAGCTCGAAGTGACGCTGGCCGCTTACAACGCCGGCCCGGGCGCCGTGGCGCGCTGGCAGCCGCACTCGCCGATGGATGCCGACATCTGGATCGAGAACATTCCCTACAACGAGACGCGCGGTTACGTGCAGCACATCCTCGAACACATCGTCGCTTTCGCCTGGGTGCGGGACGCCGAGCTGCCGGAGCTGAGCGCGCTGTTGTCGCCGGTCGGGAAACCAGCCGACCCGCCCCGCGCCGGCCAGGCCTTCACTACGCGTTGAATGCCACCGGTGCCGGCGCCGTCCGTGCGCCTTGCGCATCGGTAGCGAGGATGCCGGCCAGGATCTCGGGAATTTCGAAGATCGCCCGGTTGTCGATCTGCGCGACCCGCCGGCGAAATTCCGGCAGTTCGGCGACGACCTGCGCGACACCCTCGCCGACCGCGCGGAAGGAATCGAGCACGACGCCAATGCCCCGCTCGCGAATCCAGGTCGTGTTGTATCGCTCCTGGGGCATCGTGAGGGCATTGCGCACCACGATCACGGGCAGGCCCTGCTGGACGGCTTCGCTGATGCTTCCGGGACCTGGTTTACCGATGAAAAAATCACTGAGCCGCATGTAACGGCGCATCTCGCTCGTGAAACCGAGGACGAGTCGCGGCGCCTCGGCCGGCAGGTCGCGCAGCTTTTCCGCCAGCGCCCGGTTGTGCCCGCAAACCAGGATCAGCTGGGTGCCGCCGAGGCGGCGCGCGATGCTGCGCATGACGCGGGAGCCGTGGCCGCCGAACATGACGAGCCCGGTGGCCCGCGCCGGGTCGAGTCCCAGCCGGCGCAGTTCCGTCTCGCGATCCACGTCCGCGGGCCGGTAGAAGTCGGGGTGGATGATCATTCCCGAGGTCGCATGGACGCGGCGGGGATCGCAGCCCATCGCGAGCGCCTGGGCGACGGCGCGCGGCGTTCCACAGATCGTGTGTTGCGCCTGACGCGGTTCGATCCAAAAATGCGGCGGCAAATCGGCGAAGTCGGTCAGCACGGTCGCATAGGGAATCGCCGGCGTCAGCGTCGAGGCGGCCTCGTACATCGCGCGATTGAAATTCGGCACCAGCGAGACGATCAGGTCCGGGGGGCTGCGGCGCCAGTGCAGGCGCAGCTGCTCGACCAGCGATCGGTGGCTCAGGCGGATCAGCGCCTGCAACAGCTTCAATTCCTGCGCGAGACCCAGCGTCCAGCCGCGAGCGAGACGCTTGTTGTAGTAATCCTCCGGGTTCATGCCGGTGGTCTTGCGAAACACGCCCTGGGGATCGAGCACCTCGAACAGGTTCACCGGCCGCACGTGCCATGGACGGTCCTGGTCGAGCATGACCTGCCGCAGAGCCAGGGCCGCGGCACGATGGCCACCGCCGGCGTTGAAATAAACCAGGTCGATCGTCTGCAAATGTGTTCGCGAGCCGGCTCGCGCTCCTGTATCAAGCTGGCGACAAGCTTGCTACGACATTGTGACCAAACCATGAATCCTGTGACGCGGTTATCAAGGCGGGAACGAACCCTTGGGTAGCATCCTTTTCCGCCCCCGCCTGATCCGCAATGACGCGTTACCCACAGGAGCACCAGATGAGCAATCCATACGACACGGCCACCGGCAGGACCTCGGTCCTCGGGCCGACGATCCGCTTCAAAGGCGAGCTGTCCTGCGAGGAGGACTTGGTCATTCACGGCAAGATCGAGGGCACGATCACGCGCACGCAGCGCCTGACGATCGGACGCGAGGGCACGATTCACGCGAACATCGATGCCGCCCAGGTGATCGTCGAAGGCAGCATCGAAGGCGACGTGCACGCGGACAAGTCCGTGTCGGTCACCGAGACGGCGAACGTGACCGGCAACATCACGGCACCGGCCGTGTCCATCCTGCAGGGCGCCCGCTTCAACGGCAGCGTCGACATGAGCGGAGCGAAGGCCGCCAAGGCGGCGAACCCGACGGCGCAACGCTCGCACAACGCCGCTTGAAGTTGGGAGCACACCATGAGCTGGTTCAAAAACACCGCAGGGGACACCACGAACATGAGCAACGCGAGTTTCGATTTGAAATCACCGCTGCCGGCCCCGCCGCCGCGCACCGAGTTCCGGTCGACGCCGGACCGGGAACCCAAACCCGTCGTCGAGGCCAAACCGGCACTCGATCCGAAACCGGCGGTCGACGCGAAGCTCGCGAGCGAGCCGAAGCCGGCGGAGCCGAAATCGACCAATGAGCCGAAGGCGATCGTTTCCGTCTTCGGCGCCAGCCTGCGTTTCAAGGGCGAGCTGCGGGCCGACGAGGACTTCACCTTGCAGGGTCGCATCGAAGGCTCGATCCATCACACGCAGAACTTGACGATCGGCACGGACGGTTTCGTCAAGGGCGATTCGCGCGCCCGTAACATCATCGTCGACGGGACGATCGAGGGCGATCTCTATGCGCTCGAGTCGATCGCGATCCGTCCGACCGCGAAAGTGCAGGGCAATCTGATGGCACCGCGCGTCTCGATCGCGGATGGCGCGAGCTTCAACGGCAAGGTGGACATGGCGACGGCCGCTCGTGCGGCGCGCAGCATCGCGGATCGGCAGGCGGCCCCCGCGGCGGAAAGCCCGGCGCTCGACGATCGCGCCGCCGAACAGGTGTTGCTCGCCGGCGCAGGCGCCGGCTGACCGGCCGCTCTCAGCGCGACGATCCGACCGGTGGGGCGCTCGCCGGCGTCGCGCCCTTGTCGATGGTCTGCATCCCGACGCAACCCCGTCGCTCGACGCAGATCTCGTTGACCGGGCACACGAGGGGCGCCCCCTTCACGCAGCCGCGCGCATCGGCGCCCGCGGTATGCGGCGCGCATCGCTCGACCCCGTTACAGCTGCGATGATCGTCGCAATCCGCATCGACGATGCAGGCGAGCGAGCCTGCGCTGCGTTCCTCGGTCGAGAGTTCGCCCTGTTGCGTGATCGCGCCAGATAAATGGGTGTCGAGCAGGCGCAGGCTCGCGTCCGCACCCGCAGGCAGGTCGACCGCCGCATCGGCAATCTCCCAGGAACCGTCGTCGGCCTGGGGTGAGCGATAGTAGATGCTGTAGCGCATGACCGCGCGCGGATCGAGCGGATCGCTCAGGATCAGCGGGATCACGCGCGTCGTGGCGGGCGCCCAGGCCTCGCCGTGCGTCAGGGGCAAATGCCGCACGCGACCGCCCACTTCGTAGATGCGCAATTCGACGTCGCTGCCCGCACGCAGCGGCACCGCGCCGTTGACGATGTGCACGCTCAGACGCGACACGGGTTGGGCGACGGCGGTGGTGGCCAGCAGAGCAAGGATCATGGCAATCAGCTTCACGGTTCTCCCCCGCTGTGATCGGCTAGCCGCCCCATCATATCCGATCGCGTGCGATGCCCGACGACACTGGGATTATGTCAAGCCAGCGCCGCCTCGATATCCGTGGCCAAGCTCTCCGGCTTGTCGGCCGGCGCATAGCGCTTGAGCGGCTCGCCGTCCTTGCCGATCAGAAATTTCGTGAAGTTCCATTTGATCCCTTCGAGTCCCAACAGACCCGGACGTGCCTGTTTGAGGTATTGATAGAGCGGATGCGCATCGCTGCCGTTGACCTTGACCTTCGCGAACATCGGGAAGCTCACGCCGTAGGTGAGCGTGCAGAAATTCTTGATCTCCGCTTCGTCGCCCGGCTCTTGGTGGCCGAACTGATCACAGGGAAAGCCGAGTATCTCGAAACCACGGTCGTGGTACTTTTTGTACAGCGCTTCGAGCCCGGTGTATTGCGGCGTGAAGCCGCACTTGCTGGCGACGTTGACGATCAGCAGCACGTCGCCGCGGAACGCGGCGAGCGACTCCTCGGAGCCGTCGATCGTCCGCGCGGAAAAATCATAAACACTCATCGCTCACCTCGCCCTGCCCACCGCGAGGTGGACGCTTTGACCCCAGGGGTTTGTTGGAACGCATCAATTTTTCGACTGCCTCGTCATGATAACCCGACTGTAATCCGCGCGCAGCGACGCTACACTCGCAGCGGACACCGACCCGTCGGCCAACAAACATTCAGGAGCGCGATCATGAGCGAGAGCGACGACAAGACTTCAGCCGGTACTTCGCGGCGCGAATTCGTGGCATTGGCGGTGGGCGCGGGGCTCGCCGCGGCCGGCGGCGCGATCGCCGCTCCCGCCGGTGTCGTGGAAACGAACGTCGAGATCAGGACCGCCGATGGCAGCTGCGATGCCGCGCTGTTTCATCCGATCCGTGGCAAGCATCCGGGCGTTCTGATCTGGACGGATATCTTCGGTCTGCGACCGACGTTTCGTGACTTCGGCAAGCGACTCGCGGCCGAGGGGTACACGGTGCTGATCCCGAATCCTTTTTATCGAACCGCGAAAGCCCCGGTGATCGCCGACGTCTCCGCCTTCGATTGGCAGAGCGCTGCGGATCGGGCGAAGCTGCAATCGTTCACGGGGCCGCTCAATGCGCCGGGCGCCGCCGATGCGGATGCCAAGGCCTACGTGGCCTTCCTCGACTCGCAGCCGCAAGTCGACACCACGAAGAAGCTCGGCACTCAGGGCTATTGCATGGGCGGTCCTCTCGTGGTCAAGACGGCGGCGGCGGCGCCCGATCGCGTCGGTGCGGGCGCTTCCTTTCATGGCGGCGGCCTCGTGACCGACAAACCGGACAGCCCCCATCTGCTCGCGCCGCTGATCAAGGCGCGGATGTATTTCGCGATCGCCGCGAGCGATGATGCAAAACAGCCGGATGCGAAGGACAAGCTGCGCGAGGCCTTCGCGGCGGCGCATGTACCGGCCGAAATCGTCGTCTACCCGGAGACGCAGCACGGCTGGTGCGTGCCGGACATGCCGCTACAGAACGGCAAGGCCATCTATGACCGGGCCGATGCGGAAGTGGCCTGGGGCAAGCTGCTGACCCTCTACGGAACCGCCCTCGCCTGAGCGGCGCAGATTAGGGAGAAAGCAAGATGAAAGGGAACCCAACCGCGAGCCGCTGCAGGGCCGCTCGCAGCGGCGCGATCCTCCTTGCGCTTTGTAGTGCGTGGGCCGGACTCGTCGCGGCGGCGCCGCAGCGGCAAGAGCCAGTCTACGCAGCCGTCCAGGCGCACCGCGCAGACGCTCTCGCCCTGCTCGCGCAGATCGTGAACATCGACTCTGGTACCGGTGACGTGGCCGGGGGCACGCAGGTCGAGGACGTGCTCGCGGCTCGCCTGCGCGCCCTCGGGGCGGAAGTGCGCACGGAGCCTGCGGAGGCGCCGGATCTGCCGCCGAATCTCGTGGCGGTCGTTCATGGCAGGGGCAAAGGGCGGATTCTCATCGTCGCGCACATCGACACGGTCTTCGGATCCGGCACCGCGGCCGCGCGACCCTACGGCGCCGACGCGGATCGCGCGCATGGACCCGGGGTCGGCGACGAGAAAGCCGGCGTCGTCAGCGCCGTGACCGCCCTGACGATCTTGCACGATCTTCACTTCCAGAATTTCCGGTCGATCACGCTGCTGATCGACGACAGCGAGGAGCGCGGCTCGCCCGGTTCGACCCGGCTCATCCAGACACTGGCGCGTCAGAGCGACGTGGAGTTCAACATGGAGCCGGGCGATCCTCCCGATGCCTTGACCGTTTGGCGCAAGGGGTCGGGCAACATCGAACTTGCGGTCCACGGGCGCGCCGCGCACTCCGGGATGGCGCCCGGCGACGGGCGCAATGCCGCCGTCGAACTCGTGCACCAGCTCGCGGCTCTCGAAGGGCGGTTCCCGCATGCGGGCGACGGTTTGACCGTGAATCTGACCCTGCTCAAGGGTGGCATCCGCATGAACATCATTCCGGACTCGGCCGACGCGACGCTCAACGTCCGTTTTCGGAAACCCGAGCAGTTCGCGCAGGTCTTGGCCGAAGTCGAGGCGAGCGCCAAGACCACGATCGTGCCGGACACCACGGTCACGGTCACGCACACGGCATCGTTTCCACCGCTGACGGAAAATGCGGCGATCGATGCCCTCGCCGCCCGTGCACAGGCGATCTATGGCGAACTCGGACTGACCGCGGGGCTATCGGGCAACGGGGGCGCCTCGGAATCGGCGCTCGCCATGGCCGAAGGAATTCCGGCCCTCGACGGCCTGGGATTCGTGGGCGGCGACTTCCACACCGATCACGAGTGGATCGATTTGAACAGCGTGACGCCACGGCTCTATTTGTTCACGCGGCTGTTGATGGAAACCGGCGCGAAGCCCCCTCGGAAGCTGCAGCCATGATTTCCCGGCGGTCTTTGCTGAAAACGGCCGGCGCCGTCCCTCTGCTCGCGGCCACGGCGGCGGCCCGGGCGCCGACCGACGAGGTGTCCGGTCTGCAATCGCTCACGAGCGGCGCACAGCCCATCACCGTACAAGAAAGGGAAGCGCGCATCGCGAAGCTCCAAGGTCTGCTCGCCGAGCGCAAGGTGGGCGCCCTGCTCGTCGAGGCGGGAACGTCGCTCGAGTATTTCACGGGGATCAGCTGGTGGCGGTCGGAGCGCACCACGGCCGCGGTCATTCCGGCGCGCGGTCCGCTGATCGTCGTCACGCCGGCCTTCGAGGAGCCATCGATCCGCGAGACGCTGCAGGTGGAAGGCGACGTCTGGCCGTGGAACGAGGCGGACAGCCCTTACGCCCGGCTCGCTGACGCCCTGCGTAAGAGCGCGGTGCCGCGTGGACGCGTGGCCGTCGAGTCGACGATCCGCTTCTTCATCCTGGACGGCATACGCCGGGTATCACCGGACTACGATTTCATCTCGGGTGATCCCTTCGTCCGCGCCTGCCGGATGATCAAGTCACCCGCCGAACTCGCCCTGCTCGAGGCCGCGAATCACGTGACGATCGAAGCCTTGCGCTATCTGCACTCCCGGGTCGCGAGCGGCATGACCGCCGCGCAGATCGACGCGCTCATGCAGGCCGCGACGACGGCGCTTGGCGGCAAGTCCGAATCTCCGCTCGTGCTGCTCAACGAAGCCTCCGCCTATCCGCACGGCTCTCACCATCCGCAAACGGTGCGTGAGGGCTCGATCGTGCTGATGGACTGTGGCTGCACGGTCCATGGGTATACCTCCGACATCTCGCGGACCTGGGTGGTCGGTGAACCGACGGCGCGCCAGCGCAAGGTTTGGGACACCGTCAAGCGCGGCCAGGAGATCGCGCTGGAGGTGGCGAAGATCGGGGTTCCGGTCGGCCGCATCGACGATGCGGTGCGCCGCCATTACGAGCGCGAGGGCTGGGGGCCCGGCTATCGACTGCCCGGACTGCCGCATCGTACGGGTCATGGGATCGGGCTCGATGGACACGAACCGCCCTTCCTCGTGCACGGGGATGCGACGCCGTTGCAGGCCGGCATGTGCTTCTCGGACGAGCCCGGACTCTATATTCCGGGCGAGTTCGGCGTGCGACTCGAGGATTGCTGGCACATGACCGCGACCGGTCCGCAAACTTTCACGCCGCTCGCCAAATCCCTGGACGATCCGATCTGACACCGAGCCTCGCGAGCCGCGCCGGCCTGGTTGCCGACCGATCGCCTAGGAGACGATGGCGCGCAGCCTCGCCGTGCGGCCGGTGTCGGTGACCGTGGCGGCTCGCCGCAGGAGGGCGAGCGCATCGGCCGGCATCAGCGGATGGCTCAGCAGGTAACCCTGCGCCTCGTTGCAGGCCTGTTCCTGCAGAAACGCGAGCTGAGGGAAGTTCTCCACCCCCTCGGCGGTCACGCTGATCCGCAACGAGTGCGACATCGCGATGAGCGCCTTGGCGATCGCCTGGTCGTCGTTGCATTCGACCAGGCTCGTCAAGAACGAGCGGTCGATCTTGAGACGATTCACCGAGAACTTGCGCAACCTGCCGAAGCTCGAGTACCCGGTGCCGAAGTCGTCGATCGCGAGACCGACCCCGAGGCGCTTGAGTTGCGCGAATGCGCGCTCCGAGGCCGCTTCGTCTCTCATGACGACCGATTCCGTGATCTCGAGCTCGAGGAGGCGCGGGTCCATGCCGGTTTCCGCAATGATCGCGGCGACGGTCTCGGGGAATTCCCGGAGCATGAACTGCTGCCCGGAAACGTTGACCGCCATGCGCAGGGGCGGCAAACCCTCCTCGCGCCAGGCGTTGGCCTGCAGACAGGCATTGCGGAGGACCCATTCGCCGATCGGCAGGATCAGACCGGACTCCTCGGCGACCGGAATGAATGCCATCGGCGGCACGGCGCCGAGTTCGGGACTGTTCCATCGCAACAAGGCTTCCATGCCGGCGATCCCACCGGAGACGACGTCGAACTGCGGCTGATACTGCAGGGAGAATTCGCCGCGCTCGAGCGCGCCATGGAGCTTCTCCTCGATCGCGAATCGCTGTCGCGCGGCATCCTGCATCGAGGCATCGAAGAACTCATAGGTGCCGGGCGCGGCGCGCTTCGCGAAATACATGGCCAGATCCGCGTGACGCAGCAGGGTGTCGGCGTCGGCGCCGTCGCGCGGATAGACCGCGATGCCGATGCTCGGGGTGATCACGACGGAGTGCGCGCCGATCTGCATCGGCTTCTTCAGGTCCGCGATGAGGCGCTCGGCGACCCGGCCGGCATCCTCGACCGAGGGCGGGTCCGGCAGGATGACGATGAACTCGTCGCCCCCGAGCCGCGCGATGTGGCCGGCACGGCCGTCCGCGGGGACCTCGGCCGACACCGGATCGCCGGTGCGCACCGAGCGGCGCATCGTGGCGGCGACCAGACACAGGAGCTGATCGCCTGCCGCGTGGCCCAGCGTATCGTTGACTCGTTTGAATTTGTCCAGGTCGAGATACAGCACGGCCATCGATTGGTGCCGTTGGTCGGCGGCCGCGATGGCGGCGATCATCCGCGTGCGCAGTTGCTCGCGGTTGGGCAACCCGGTCAGCGAGTCGAAGTAGGCGAGATTGATGATGCGATGCTCGGCGCGCCATTTGCTGCCGAGAGACAGTGCCATTTGACGGATCTCTCCGGGATGAAACGGCTTCTGAAGATAGGAGAGCTTTTCCTCGGGTGGCACGAGGGCGGCGATCTCGGCCGAATCCACTTCCGCATACGCGGTACAAATGACGATCTCGATCGCCGGATCGAGCTCCCGGATGCGTCCTGCCGCCCAAAGACCGTCGGGTCCCGGCGGCATGCGCATGTCGATGAACGCCACGGCGATCGGCCTCCCGGCCGCCAGGGCGTCGCGGACCGCGGCGACCGCCGCCTCCGCGCCGTTGCAAAACGTGGCATCGAAGCGCGTCTTGGACGGCGCGATCTTCGCAGCCACCGGCTTCGCCGCCGCGCCGCCGGGCCTGGGGACCAGTCGCGCCCGCAGTTCCGCCAGCATCGTGTCGCCGGCGCTGCTCTCGGCGGTCACGAGAATTTGACGATAAGCATCGCGTAGAGCCGCCTCGTCGTCGGCAACCAGCACCCGGATCGGCTCCCGGCTCGTTTCGTCCACGTCCGCTCTCCTGTTCATCGACTCTCGGTTGCCATGCTTTCCAGACCATTCATCGGCAGCGTGAGGTGCATCACCGCCCCGCGTCCCGGGCCCTCGCTCGTCGCCCAAATGCTGCCCCCCAAGGAGCGCAGGGCGGTGGCGCACCACTGCAGCCCGCTGCCCGGATTCACCGCGCCCGCCTCCGCCGCGAAACCGCGGTCGAAGATCCGGGCCAGATTTTCCGCGGCGATGCCGACGCCGTCGTCCTGACAACGCAGGCACAACTGGGGCGTCTCGCGCACCATCCGGATTTCGGCATCGAAGCGCACGGTGCCACGGTCGCGACCCGCGGCCCGAACGGCATCCGCTGCATTGATGAGGAGATTTTGCAGAATGAGGCGCAGCGCGGTTCGCGCGACGGGCACCGCCCCGAGATCGCGCAGGGAGTCGTCCACTTCCACAACGACGCGCTGCCGGCAGGCGGCCGGAACGATATCGAGTGACTGCTGGATCAGCTCGGGCAGCAGCACGCTCTCGACTTTTTGACTGATTTGTTTGCCGGGCAATTCTTCGGCGAGCGCCGCGCGCATGACGGCGGTCTGGCGCTGCATCACGGCGATGTCTTCCAGCGCACCCTGCGTTGCGACGGAGATCTCGCGGCAGCCCAGCTCGACGAAGCTCAGCAGATCCGCGCGGCGCAGCATTTCAGCGGCGCTGGCATCGCGCGCGATAGCGTCGCCATCGGCCGCGTTCGGTGTGGGCGCCGCCAATTCAGTTGCGGCCCAGCGCACGTCGGCATGCGGCGCCGACCGTAGGCGGGCGGCCAGCAGCGACAGGCGAACTTCGAGCGGCGTCATGGCATTGCCGAGATTGTGCAGAACGCTCTTGGCGAGTTCGGCGAAACCCGCCTGATAGGATTCCGCCAAATGCTCTCGCCGCGACTCCTCGACGCTCTGCACCATGCGATCGAATTCCCGCGACAGCTGCGCGATCTCGTCGGACCCCGTCGCGCCGAGCCGCGCCGACAAATCGTTCGCCTCGCCGACGGCCACGGCGTGGCGCGTCACGCGCGCGATCGGTGCGAGCACGACGCGGTTCAGAATGACGAGTACGAGCACGAGGACCGTGACGGCCGCGCCGATCAGATACCAGACGGAGTAGCGGACGACCGTCCGGCCGCGGGTGGTGATCGTGCGCGGGACGTCGACGCGCAGGCGCAAGACGGGCTTGCCGTAGACGTCTTGAAACGTCCCGTAGACCTGCGTGAGATCGGCCGTCTCGATGAGGTTGGAACCTCGCCGCGCAGACCCGGGTTCCGGCTCCATCGCCACGTCGGCTTGCGCCTCGGTTCCGATCACTTTGAGCTGCTCGGGAGTCAAGAGACGCCCCATGATCGTCATGCCACGGGGTGCGCCGTTGGCGGAACCGTTGTAGATCGGCGCCCCGGCGAGCATCAAGATGCCTTGCGAGGTCCGAAGCAGACCGCGCACCGGTTTGCCGGCGGCGAGCGCCGCGCGCCACGGAAAATCATCCGGCAGGGCTGCGCGGGCGGCGAGCTCGATCGCGAGCGGTTCGCCCGAGGACCAATCGCGTGCGATCGAGAACACAACCCTGCCTTGCATGTCGACGAGCAGCAGGAGGTTGCTCTCGAGCGGCGCCATCGCCTCCGTCGTCGAGTAGGTCGAGATGAAGCCGGGATTGCGGTCCTCCATGTATTGGTAGAGCTCGGCCCAGTTCGACCATTCCTGGTCGTTGAGCTGCAGGCCTTCCATCGTGCGGTCGAGCGCGTATCGGATCCGGCGCATCGACGTTTCCGCCTGCGAAGTCTCCAGTTGTTCGAAACTCGGCATGAACACGCGTTCCTGAATGACGATTTCGATCGCGATCAGGACCGCGAACAAGGACGCCACGAGCGCGATGACCTTCCAACGGATATTCATGTCTGCCGGAATAGCAAACGGGCGCTGCAGGGTCGCGAGAACGCGCCTCACTTTTTGCGCCTGTCACCGACCGCGGCCTCGGGACTGTGAACCAGCGCGCAGTTCTCGGCCGCGAATCCGGTCAAGCGGCGTGATCGGCCTCGACCTTCAGAACCGCCGGGCGCGCCGCGAGCAGCGCGGCATGACGCCCCAGCGGCGGAAGGCGCGCGTGCAATTGCGCGCGATCGCCGGGATACCAGCCCGCGAGCATGTGCAGATACGCATCGGCGATCGAATACTCGTTCCCCAGCACGTAGGGAGCGAGGACCTCGCTGATCAATCCGAGCTGCGCTTCGTAATCGGCCATGGCGCGTTCCTTGATCGCCTCCGCATCCGCCGGGCCGCGGGTCGAGTACCGATCCGCGTAATACATGCGTAGCACGGACTCGTAGACGTTTGCGGACAGGAACACCATCCACTGCAGGAAGCGCGCATGTTCGCCCCCGCCCACCGGCGGCGCGAGACGGGCCGCGGGATGCACGGCGGCGAGGTGGATCAAGATGGCCGCCGATTCGAAGACGACGCCCCCGCCGGGCAGGCCCAGCGCGGGCACGCGTCCCGTGGGGTTCAATGCACGAAAGCGCGCCAGGTCTTCCGGCTCCCGTGCGACCCAGACCCGTTCATAGGGCGCGCCGATTTCCTCGAGAGCGACCTGTACCGCGATCGAGCCCGAGCCCTGCCAGCCATACAACGTATAAGAATTCGCCATCCGCCTGCTCCCCGCGTAACCTTGCGCAACTTCCACTGAGTTTAGCGGTCTGCCGCGACTAGCATAAGGCTTATTCGATGCCCACCACGCTGACGCTGCCGACGAACTGGTCTCTGCCGAGCACGCTGTCCCTGACGAGCAATCTCGCCTACCTCGCGCTGATCTTCGGCTTGATCGTGATTCCGCGCGCCCTGCAGCGTTTCCGCCTGCCCGCGCCGCTGTCGAGCTTCGCGCTCGGCATGCTGGCGGCCTGGCTCCTCGGGCCGGCGTATCACGACGCGACCTTGATCCTGCTCGCGACCCTCGGCATCTCCTCGTTGTTCCTGTTCGCCGGACTGGAGATCGACCTGGACGGCCTGAAGCGCGGCCGCTGGCCTCTTTTTGCGCACCTCGTCCTGAGCGCGCTGATACTGGGCGGAGCGACCTGGGTCGCAATCCGGTATTTCGGCTTCGCCTGGAACATGGCGCTGTTGCTCGCGCTCGCGTTGTTCACCCCCTCGACCGGCTTCATCCTCGAGTCCCTCGCCCGGCTGGGACTCGACGCGGACGAGCGCTATTGGGTCACGATCAAGGCGATCGGCGCCGAGATCCTCGCACTCGTCGTCGTCTTCGTCGTGCTGCAGTCGAACTCCGCGACCGAGCTCGAAGTCTCCTCGGTCGCGATCCTCGCGATGATCCTCGGCATTCCCTTGTTGTTCGGACTGCTCGGCCGGCTCGTCGTCCCTTACGCCCCGGGGTCGGAATTCTCCCTGCTGGTCATGGTCGGATTGCTGGCCGCGTATTTGACCGACGAACTCGGCGTGCATTTTCTCGTGGGCGCCTTCCTCGCGGGCTTCATCGCGCGGCTCCTGCGCAAGCGCATGCCCGGTCTCGCCTCCCCCGAGAACCTGCGCGCGATCCAGCTGTTTGCCTCGTTCTTCATCCCGTTCTACTTCTTTTCCGCCGGCATGGGCGTGCCCTCCGCGGCTCTGCAACTGGAGGCTCTGCGCATCGGCGTGCTGATCACGGGGGCGGTCCTGCCGCTGCGGGTCGCGATCGTTTGGCTGCAGCGACGTTTCATCCCCGGGGAGACGGCCGCCGCCAGCCTGCGCGTCGCAACCGCGCTGACGCCGACCTTGATCTTCACGCTCGTGCTGGCAACGATCCTGCGCGACCGTTTCCACCTCGACGACACGCTGTACGGTGCACTGCTGGTCTACGCGGCGCTGACGACGCTGCTGCCCTCCTTCGTGCTCGCCCGCGAACCGGACTTCTCGCCGAGCGTGCCGGAGGCGATCGCCAAAGCGAACGCCGACTGAGCAAACGCATCGTGACGGGTCAGTCGTCGGCACCGTCGCGATCGCCGGAATTGGCGGTCAGATGCACGACGTCCAGCCCGAGCTGCTTGCGCAGCTGGGCCACCTCGGCGGCGTTCAGCGGCCGGGCCTCATTACCCCAGCTATGACGCAGGTAGGTGCCGACGTCCGCGATCTCTGCGTCCGTCAGCTTCCAGGCGAAGCTCGGCATCGACAGCGGCGATGAGCGCGAGGGGCTCGTGCCGATGCGTCCGCCGGCGAGGATCAGATGCAGGAGCCCCGTCGGATCGTCCTGTTGCAGCATGGCGTCGTTGCCGAGTGGCGGGAAGAAACGTGGCTGCCCGACGCCGTCTTCCAAATGGCAGGACGCACACGCGTCCGAATAAATCGCCGCTCCGCGGCGCATCGCGGCCGCGTCCACCGGGGAATCGGCGAGGACGGGACTCGCCGCGCGACTCTTGAGGAACACGGCGATTGCCCGGCGATCCGCCGCCGTCATGAGCGCGGACGAATACGTGACAACCTCTGCCATCCCGCCGGCGGCGCCCGCGCGCGCGTTGCGTCCGTTCGCGAGATATTCTTCGATATCGGCGATGCTCCAGCCGCCGAGGCCCGTGCGATCGTTGCCGGTCAGGTCCGGGGCGACCCAGTTGTCCAGTCGCGCACCCGCGAGTTCGTGGGAGGCTTTGCCGGCGCCCAGCCAGTTCTTTGGGGTATGGCACTCACCGCAGTGACCGAGTCCCTCGACCAGGTAAGCACCGCGGTTCCAGTCGACCGATTGCCGCGGATCGTTCTGCCAGCCGCCCGACTCGAGGAACAGCAGGTTCCAAAATTTGACCAGGAAGCGGAAGTTCAACGGAAAGTGCAATTCGTTGTTCGGCGGCAGGTAATGCACCGCGGGCGTCGTCTGCAAGTACGCGAACATCGCATCGTCATCGGCGCGAGTCGCGCGCCGAAACTCGGGATACGGAAACGCCGGGTAGAGGTTCTCGCCCTGCGGGCCGATACCGTCGTGCATCGCGCGGTAGAACTGCTCACTGCTCCACTTCCCGATTCCCGTGTCCCGGTCCGACGTGATGTTCGGCGTATAGATCACGCCGAAAGGCGTCGTCAGCGCCAAGCCGCCGGCCAGGGGCTCCCCGCCCGCCCGCAAATGACAGGACATGCAATCGCCCAGGGCCACGAGATATTGTCCGCGGCGCAGGACCGCGGCGTTCGGCCGATCTTGCGGAACCGGCGCCGTGAGCAGCGCCACCGCGGTGAGTGGCCAGGTGCCGCTCGCGGATGAGGGCAAGGGCGTCAGCGCGGGCGAGGTTTCGGCCAGGGCGATGTAGGCCGTGCCCGCCAAGGCGAGCGTGAGCGCGGCGCCGAGCCCTGTTGCCACGTGACGCAGGGATCTGCGCATGCGCTAGACCTGCACGAGCGGGCCGGGAGTCTTGAGGTAGCGCGTGACGATCTCGCGCGCGGCGTGATAGGTCAGCGCGGCAACGGTGCCCGTCGGGTTGTAGCCCGCGTTCTGGGGAAACGCCCCCGACCCCAAAGAGAACACGTTGGGCACGTCCCAGCTCTGCAGGAACTTGTTGACCACGCTGTCGGCCGGGCTCACGCCCATGATCGCGCCGCCCACGTTGTGCGTCGTCTGATAGGGCACGACGCTCCATGAACCGACGCGGCGATTGATCTTGATTTCGCGCGGGTTCATCGCCCGGGCCACCTCGGCCGCGCGATCGGTGACGTAATCCGACATCTTGTGTTCGTTGGGCGTGAAATCGAAGGTCATGCGCAGCATCGGACGTCCGTAGACGTCCCGATAGGTCGGGTCGAGATCGAGATAATTGCCCCGATGACTCATGCACGAGCCGTGTACGCTGATCGAGAAGGACTTGAGATAGTTCTTGGCGGCTGCATGCTTCCACTCGAGCCCCCAGTCGGGCGTGCCTTCGGGGGTGTAGATCATTTCGATCGGTCGTCCTCCGGTGACCATGCCGGCGATGTACGCGCCGCCGATGAAACCCAGACCCGAGTGATCGAAATTGTCGCCGTTGAAATCGTCGATCACCGTCGCGAGGGCGCCCGCGCCGATGAAGGGATTGAGGATCTTGTCCTCGAAGAAGACGTTGACCGAGGACATGGTCTGATAGGCGTAGTTCTTGCCCACGACGCCCTCGCCCGTCGCGGGGTCGTAAGGTTTGCCGATCCCGGAGAGCAGCATCAGGCGTACGTTTTGCAGCACGTAGGCGGACAAGATCACCATCTCGGCGGGTTGAAAGAATTCCTCACCCGCGCTGTTGACGTACGTGACGCCGGTCGCCCGCGTGCGATCGGCCGAGAGCTCGACCCGCAGCACTTCGCACTCGGTCTTCAGGGAAAAATTCGTCTTCGCCATCAGGTACGGGAGCACCGTGGTCTGCGGACTCGATTTCGCGTAGTTGCCGCAGCCGAACTTCTCGCAGAATCCGCAATAGGTGCAGGCGCCCAGCTGCGCGCCGAGCGGATTGACGTAAGTCTGCGAAAGATTTCCCGTCGGGTGCGGGAATGGATGTCGGCCGAGCCTCGCGGCCGCCTCTCCGAACAGCGTCGGCGCATACGTCTGAATCATCGGCGGCGTGGGATACTCGTTCGAGCGCGGGCCTTCGAAGGGATTGCCGCCGGGCTGGATCTTGCCGTTCAGGTTACCCGCGCGGCCGCTGGTGCCGCAGAGCCGGTCGAATTGATCGTAGTGGGGTTCGAGCTCCTCGTAAGTGATGCCCCAATCCTGCACGGTCAAGTCATGGTCGGTGACCGCTTTTTTTCCGTAACGTTGCTCGTTGTGGCTCTTGGTCAAGAAGTCCGAGGGAAGAAAGCGCCAGATTTGTCCGTTCCAATGCACCCCCCCGCTGCCGACCCCGGTGCCGAGCAGGAACGAGCCCAGGTGACGCATCGGGAGCGCCTCCTGACTCGTGTTGTTGCGGATCGTCAGCGTGTCGTAGGTGACGTTCTGAAACAGATGATGGCGCCACATGTAGCGCAATTCGTCCTGGGCGAAGCCGGTGGAGAAGTCGGTCGAGGTGTCGCGCCAGGGACCGCGTTCGAGCGCGACTACCTCGAGTCCCGCGTCGCAGAGCTGCTGTCCCATGATGGCGCCGGTCCAGCCGAAGCCCACGAGCACCGCATCGACGGGCTTCAGCGTCGTGGTCAAGTCGCACCCCGCGTCCAGCCGGGCCGGCCGAGGAAGCTCACGGGTTCGAAGGGCACGGGCTCGCCGTGCCGTGAGATCCATTCTTTGTAGTCGTAATGCGCACCGGGGAACCCGATCATCTTCCATGCGGCCATGTCCCGATTACCGCCGTAGATCGGATCGGAGAAATAGCCTTCTTTGGTGTTCTGCAGCAGCATCGTGAAAAAGGTCTTGCCGTCCACGCCGTCGCCGAGCGCGATCGCACCGCTCTCGAGCCCCCGCAGGACGGTGTCGGCATCGCTCGCGGCGAGCTTGTCGAAGGACCGGCCCGAGAAATGGCTGCCTACGTACCGGTCGATCGCGGGAATCGCGGCGCGGTACAGTTGCGCGGGCGTGAAGCGGGATTGATACCCCTGTTGCGGTGTGCCTTTCGGCCAGGGGCCGCCGAGAAAATAGTGGGCGCCGCGACCGTATTTTCCGGCGAGCTGCCGATCGAGGAAAAACGGAACACCGGCTTCGATCGCACCGGGACCGACGGCATCGTTCGGAATGAGTCGTGCGACCGCGGCCTGGATGAAGGACAGCTCCGCCGGCGTGAAGAAGCGATAGTCGGTACCGGATGCCCCGGGTGGGACGTCCGCCGTGCCTTCGATCCAAGGCACCGCGCCGCGGAAGGTCGCCGGCGGCCCGCCGAGTTCCCCGTCGTGCACCGCGGCCGCGGTCGCAGCACCGATGCCCGTCGCGGCGACCGCGGTCCCGATCAAAAAGCGACGGCGACTGAGGGCCGGGGACCCTGATTCCGCTTCATCCGAGCCTGACATCGCGATCTCCTCGTGACCGAGTATCGATCGCATGCTCGCGAACAAGGGGGGGCAGTTCTGTTCGCTAGCGAACGCTCGCCGGGCAGTGGCTGGTCAGCTCTCCCGCTGCAGGTGCTGGCAGTTGAGCTGCACCTTGGCGTTGCCATTCCACTCGTTCACCTCGATCCGATAGGCCACCCGAATCCGCGATCCGGCGCGCAACGCCGCATCCTCGGCGACGCCGCCGATGTAACCGAACGCGATCGCATCGATGGTCTCGGCGCGGGTGTCGGCGCGCAACCCGAGCTTCAGATGCCGGTCACCGACGATGCGCGTGGTTTGCACGCCGAACAGGCCGTCGAACACCGGCTCGGGGAACGCCTGGCCCCAGGGGCCGGCGGCGCGCAGCACCCGCGCCGTCTCCATCGAGAGTTCGGCGGCGGCGAGTTCTCCATCCGAGAGAATGACGCCGGTCAGGGACGCAGGATCCGCGCGTAAGGCGATTTCGGCCGCGAATGCGGCACGAAACGGAGCGAGACACTCGGCGCGCAGGCTCAAACCCGCGGCCATCGCATGTCCGCCGAACTTGTCGATCAAGCCTGGATGTCGCACGGCCACGCTGTCGAGGGCATCGCGGATGTGGACGCCGCCGATCGAACGCGCTGACCCGCGCAGGCTGCCGTCCTCGGCGCGCGCGAAGGCGATCACGGGGCGGTGCAGGCGATCCTTGATCCGACCGGCCACGAGTCCGATCACGCCTTGGTGCCAGGTCTCGTCGAACAGGCAAATGCCCAACTCTTCCGCGCCGTCGGCGGAGGTGCGCACGGCATCGGCGATATCGATCGCCTCGAGCTGCATGCGCTGCTCGATTTCGCGACGCTCCTCGTTGAGTCGAGACAGCTGCGCCGCGAGGCGCGCGGCCTCCCCCGCATCCTCGGTGAGAAGACAGGCGATCCCGATGCTCATGTCGGTCAGACGCCCCGCCGCGTTGAGCCGCGGTCCGACCGTGAACGCCAGGTCCGCCGCGGTGAGTTGATCGAGCCGCTTGCCGGCCTGCTCGAGCAAGGCGCGGATACCCGGCACGCAACGCCCGGCACGGATACGACGCAACCCCTGCTCGACGAGGATGCGATTATTGCGATCGAGCGGCACGACGTCGGCGACCGTGCCGAGCGCGACCAAGTCGAGGAGGTCGGCGGGCTTGAATTCGGGCACCGCCAGCAGCCGCGCGAGCGCGACGATCACGTAAAAGGCGACCCCGACGCCGGCGAGGTGGGGGCTGCCGAAACTCGAGCCGACGAGGTTCGGATTGACGATGACCGCCGCCGCGGGGAGCGCCGCCCCGGGCAGATGATGGTCGGTGACGAGCAGGGCGATCCCGAGCGCGCGCGCGGCAGCCGCGCCCTCGAGACTCGAGACGCCGTTGTCGACGGTCACGATCAAGCTCGGCTTGCGCTCGGCCGCGAGGGCGACGATCTCGGGCGTCAGGCCATAGCCGAAACGAAAGCGGTTGGGCACGAGAAAATCGACGTGCTGGAATCCGAGCGCGCGCAGCGCCCGCACGACCAGCGCGCTGCTGGTCGCGCCGTCGGCATCGAAATCGCCGACCACGAGCACACGTCCGCCGGTGCGGTGTTCGGCGAGCAAGCGGGCGGCCGCATCGACGCCGGCGAGTGAGGTGACCGGTAGCAACTGCTGCAAGGAAAGATCGAGTTCCGCATCGCAGGTGACGCCCCGCGAAGCGTATACGCGTCGCAGTACCGGGTGCAGGGTGTCGCCGAAAGGCGGTGTCGTGGCCGCCGGCCGCCGCCGAATCTGCGGCAGGTTCATGAAAAAAACTCCCACCAAGGTCGCGGTCGACGCCAGAAGCGCCACCACCAATGGGGGCCCAGACTATAGCGGCGCTCGCCCGCCGACAACTCGAGGCGCGCTCGCTGGCCGTGCCGCAGTTCGGACAAGAGACCGGTCAGCCGGCGCGACTCGAACTCGCGCCAGGCGGGGGTTCCCGGCGACGCATCGCCGACGACCAGACCGGAGCCCCGCTCGCCAGAGGCGCCCTCGGCGGCCGTGGGCTCGCCTCCCGCGCGTGCGCCGTCCCAGGCCGAGTACAGCACGTCGCGGCCTTCGACCCAGGCCGAGAGCGGCGGCAAGCGGGTCAGCGCGCGACCCCCGTCCCACAGCCAGAGGCCCGTGACCGGTAACTCCCCTCGCCCGGACCGCGCGAGGTTGACGGGATGTTCGAACAGCCACATTTCCATCTCGCTCATGAGTCCGCGCAGGCGCGCGCCGTCGGCGCCCTGGGGCAGGTGCAGTCCGATGTCGCGACCGACGACTCGCTCGGGATCGCAGGTCACGGCATCGACCGCGCGCTCGAACAGACAGCACAGAGAGCCGTCGGCGCCCGCGATCAGTCGCTGGCCTCCGTCGGCGAAAACCTTCGCGAAGTCCGCCGCGAGCGCACCGGCCTCGGCCGCCGTGAGGCGCAGCAGCCCACCCCCGGGCAGATGGACGTTCGTCATCCCCGCGACGTAATGCAGGGGGCTCGCCAGGCAGACATAGCCGTCGGTCGCTGCGCCCTGAGCGGCGTACAGGGCAACGGGCCCGGCGGCCGGGCGGGTGGAAGCCGGCGGCGATGACTGCAATTGCTGCCACGCATCCGCGCGCCAGTCCTCGCAAGGCACAGGAGCTCCTGCGCTCGCCAGCAGGCGTTCGAGCAGGGGCTCGCGAGGGAGGTCTTCCGGGCGAATGTCGGGCGAGCCGAGTGGAAAACGGATATAGACGATGGACAAGCGGCGCCCCGGGATGAGATTGGGTATCTTAAGCGCATGCGACTCACGCGAGACGGAAGTTCGGGCACGCACGTCATTCGCGGCTACACGCCGGGCGAAGTACGCATCGACGAAGAACGCTTCCAGAGCACGGTGCTGGTGAGCGCCGATTCCATCGAGGCCGAGCCCACGATCCGAACGCTCGCCGATCTATCCGCGAGTCTCGGTCAGCGCGTGCTCGCGTCCCAGCCGGAGCTGGTGTTGCTCGGCACGGGGCCGCGCCAGCAGTTTCCCGATGCCGCGTTCGGTGCCGCCTTCCTGCGCGCGGGCGTGGGGTTCGAGGTCATGGACACCGGGGCCGCCTGCCGCACGTTCAACGTGCTTGTGGCGGAACAGAGACGCGTGGCTGCGCTGTTGCTCTTATGAGCGGAGGGAAAATAGCGGGGCGCTTAGTGAACCGGACAGGAATCGAAGATCGGATCTCGGTCGCCGGTTTGACAGACATAGTGAGGCGGCCTCGATTATTTTAATTTTTCTTATTGATCTTATTAGCTTTTTAAATCCCCCGTCAGCTCCTGTCCGATGGTTCTGCGCCCCGCAAATGACCTCTCTGCGGACAGCGCGCAGTAAACCATAGGGAATGCGGGTCCGCAAGTTAAGATTGCGGGCTTGAATTCTATATTTTATTAACTTAATCAATACTTTAAAAATACAATCGAATGTCATTTCTTACCCAGTAAAAAGGGTAGCGGATCGGTCGGTTTCCCGTTCACGCGGATCTCGAAGTAGAGTACGGGATTTTGGTGAGCCCCCTCGCCCATGTGCGCGATGGGCTGCCCCGCGCTGACTTCGGTGCCTTCGCTGACGAGCACGTCCTGGTTGTAGGCGTAAGCGGAAAGCAACACATCGCTGTGCTTCACGATGATCAGTTGTCCATATCCGCGAATGCCGCTGCCGGTGTAGACGACTCGCCCCGCGGCGGCAGCCCGCACGTCCTGTCCGAGACGACCAGAGAACAAGATGCCGCCGCTCTGTACGGGTCGCGGACTCACGCTGCGTTCCGTGGGCCAAACCCACGTGAGATGCGGGATCACGACGCCCTCGAGCGCGGGTGACTTGGCGCTCGAGGGGCGGCGCGGCAACTCGCGACCACCGAGGCCCGCGCCGCCCGCGGCAGCGGATCCGGTCGCCGCGGGAGCAGGCGAGGGCTGCGTCTTCGCGGGCGGCGAGGCCGCACCGGCGGGTGGCGACAGCCACAGACGCTGGCCGACGCTGATCCGAAAGTCGGGCCCGAGATGATTCCAGCGAGCGACTTCCCGGTAGTCGAGATCGTGACGCCAGGCAATGCTGTAGAGCGTGTCATCCGGCCGCACCGTGTACAGCGTGGGACCGGCGGGCTCCTCGGTCGCGCAACCCGCGAGGCCCGCGACCCCGATCAGCCACAGCATGGCGGCGGCAAATCGCAACGAGGCCGGTCCGCGCACGGCGTCAGGAGCCTAGCGCTGCAATCCCGATAGCAAGGGAACAAAGCTCACGGCACCCAAGGATTCGCGCTCGACGCGCTTCTCGGTCTTGGTGTAGCGAAACAGTTCTTGCCGCCCCTCGGGACCCACCGGTGCGAGCAATCGGCCGCCCACGCTCAGCTGCTCGAACAACGCGCCCGGCACGGCATGCGGCGCGGCCGTCACCAGGATGCCGTCGAAGGGCGCGCGTGCCGCCCAGCCGATGTTGCCGTCGGCATGGCGGAAGTTGGCATTGCGGATCTTCAACTCGCGCAGGGTCCGCCGCGCCCGGCCAAGGAGGCCCGCGATCCGCTCGACGCTGTAGATCTCCTCGACCAGAGGTGAGAGCACGGCGGTTTGATAGCCGCAGCCCGTGCCCACTTCGAGCACACGGCGGACGGGGCCGGCCGCGAGCAGCTGTTCGGTCATGCGGGCGACGATGTAGGGCTGGGAGATCGTCTGGCCGAAGCCGATCGGCAAGGCCGTGTCCTCATAGGCCCGGGTGGCGAGCGCCTCGTCCATGAACAAATGTCGCGGCACCGAGCGTATCCGGTCGAGGACGCGCTCGTCGGAAATGCCCTGTTCCTGGAGTCGCTGCACGAGCCGCTCGCGCGTGCGCGCCGAGGTCATGCCGATGCCGCTGAGGCGCGAGCCCTGCATGGTGCCGTTCACACCTGCAGCCATCGTTCGATCTCGGGCAGCGCCGCATGACGCGTCAGATCGATTTGCAGCGGGGTGACCGACACGTAGCCTGCGGCGACCGCATGGAAATCCGTGCCCGGACCGGCATCCTGGCCCTCGCCCGCCGAACCGACCCAGTAGACGTTCCGGCCGCGTGGATCCTGCGCCCGCACGACGGGCTTGCTGCGGTGACGGCTGCCGAGCCGGGTCACGCGGACACCGCGCAGCTCCCCCTCCGGCAGATCCGGCACATTGACGTTCAAGATCATGGAGCCCTGCAGGGGCGAGCGGGCGAGCCGCTCGACGAGATCGGCGGCGATCCGCGCGGCGCCGGCAAAATTGCGGGGACCGCCCTCCTCCACGCACAGGGACACGGCAATCGCCGGCAGACCCAGGAAGCGGCCTTCCACCGCGGCGGCCACGGTTCCGGAGTAGAGCGTATCGTCGCCGAGATTCGCGCCGTCGTTGACGCCGGAGACGACCATGTCGTGATCGAAGTCGAACAGCCCGGACACGGCCAGATGCACGCAGTCGGTCGGCGTGCCGTTGACGAAGTAGGCGCCGGTGTCGAAACTCCAGGCGCGCAGCGGCACGTCGAGGGTTAGGGAGTTGCTGGCGCCGCTGCGATTGCGCTCGGGGGCGACGACCGTCACCGACCCGAGGGGCTGCATCGCGAGCCGCAGCGCGGTCAAGCCTTCCGCGCGGTAACCGTCGTCATTCGAAACTAATATTTTCACGCGATGTAAAGCAGACCCTGAGCATGGCGGGCGGCGCCATGCGGACTATACTGGAAGGCCGGAACCCCCGTAAGCCCAACCCAAGCCCGCCAACCATGGTCAAGAGACGCGCCGACAAAGCTCCGCTCAAAAACAACCGTGAGGGTGCGCGCAGCGGGGATTCGGCGCCCGACGCTGCGCCGGGTGCGGGCAGCGATGACGACCGTCTTGCATTTCGCGCCGCCGTGCGCGACGTCAAACCCCTGTCGCATACGCCGTCGGCGCTCGTGCCCGGCGCGCGCAAAGTGCGCCGCCCGCGACCCGCGCCAGTCTCGGCGGTGGTCGATCTCGAGGCGGAAATGCCGCTCGTCGACCCGCACGTCACGGCCGAACAGAGTCTCAGCTTTCACCGCGCGGGCGTGCGCGATCAAGTGCTGCGGCGACTGCGCCGCGGGCTCCTGCCCGTCGAGGGCGAGCTCGATTTGCACGGTCTGAACCAGGCGCGGGCGCGCGTATTGCTGGCCGATTTCCTCGATGCGAGCAAAGCGCAGGGCGCCCGCTGCATCCGGGTGATCCACGGCAAGGGCCTGCGCTCGGGCGACCGTGGCGCCGTGCTCAAATCAGCCGTCGATCACTGGCTGCGCCGTCACTACGAAGTCCTCGCCTTCACCTCGGCGAAGGCCATCGACGGCGGCACGGGCGCCCTCTACGTGCTGCTGCGCGCCTGAAGCAGGACGGCCGCCATTGCCGCAAGACCTTCGCCGCGGCCGATGCTGCCGAGCTTCTCCGTCGTCGTCGCCTTGATGTTGACGAGCTCGGGGACCACCTCGAGATCCGCGGCGAGCAACGCGGCCATCGCCTGTCGATGCTTGGCGATGCGTGGCGCCTCGGCGAGCACGGTCACGTCCGCATTGCCGAGCCGCAAGCCGGCCGCGTGCATCTTCGCGGTGACCTCGCGCAGGAACACGCGGCTGTCGGCGCCGCGCCACTTCGGATCGCTGTCGGGAAAGTGCTGCCCGATATCGCCGAGTCCGAGCGCGCCCAGAATGGCGTCGCAGAGCGCGTGGATGATCACGTCGCCGTCCGAGTGCGCGAGCACGCCGTGCGTGTGGGGCAACGTCAAGCCGCCGAGGACGACGTGATCGCCCGGCCCGAACGCGTGGACGTCGAAACCATGACCGATACGCATGCCGCCACCCTCCTCGTTGCGTAAAATTTTCGCCGCGGCCTGCAGATCCTCCGGCCGCGTGATCTTGATGTTGAACGGTGAACCGGCGACCAAGGCGGGCGTGCTGCCGAGCCGCTCCATGGCCTGCGCCTCGTCGGTCACGGCGATCCCGGCGGCGCGCGCCTCGTGCAAGGCGCGCCGGAGCGCTGCGTAGCGAAACACCTGCGGCGTGAGCGCCCGCCACAACCCTTGGCGATCGACCGTGGTTGCGATCCGGCCCTCGCGCTCGCGCTTGATCGTATCGACCAGCGGCGCCCCGAGCACGGCGCCCTCGGCTCCGGCGTCCAAGGCCGCGAGCAGCCCGGCGATCTCGGCGGCCGTCAGGCAGGGCCGGGCCGCATCGTGCACCAGGACCCAATCGTCGTCCGCCGCGAGCGGCGCGAGCGAATCCAGACCATTCAGCACGGAGTCCTGGCGGTTGGCGCCGCCGATCGCGGTACGCAGCCGCGCGCCATCGAGACGGGCGGCGACCGCGGGCCAGTGCACATCACCCGCCGCGAGGACGACGACGACCGTCTGCAGGCGGGGTTCGCCCAACAGCCGGCCGAGGGTGCGTTCGAGGATGCTCGCGCCCAACAACCTCGCATATTGTTTTGGCGGCGCATCGGGTGAGGCGCCCGTGAAGCGCTCGCCCCGTCCGGCCGCGGGCACGATTGCCCAGACGCGGGAAGCTCCGGGCGGCGGGTTCATTCCGCGCGGGCGGTGACGGTGGGCGGCAGAGCCTGCGGCTGGATGCTCGCAGGCGTCACGATTTGGTAGAAGGTCTCGTTGCTCCGGACCATGCCGAGCTCACTGCGCGCCCGCTCCTCGAGCGCGTTGAATCCCACTTTGAGATTGGTGACCTCGGCCCCGAGCTGCCGATTGCGTTCGGTCTGGGTGCGATTGGCCGTCGCTTGCGCCTCGATTGCCGCCTGCAATCGCGTGACTTCGCGCACGCCCTGGTCCGACACCCACAGCCGGTATTGCAGCAAGATCAGACTGATGGCCAAGATGGCGGCGAAAACTCTCATTGGTACAGCAGCTTAGCACGAAGTCTTAAGAAATTGGTACCGACAACGCGGCCGCGCCCGCAAAGCTCGCCTCCGAGCCGAGTTCCGCCTCGATACGCAGCAGCTGATTGTATTTGGCCGTGCGGTCGGATCGAGACAGCGAGCCGGTCTTGATCTGCGTCGCGGTCGTGCCGACGGCGATGTCGGCGATCGTCGCGTCTTCCGTTTCGCCGGAGCGATGCGAAATGATCGCCGCATAGCGGGCGTCGCCCGCCATGCGGATCGCGGCCAGCGTCTCGGTCAGCGTGCCGATTTGATTGGGCTTGACCAGAATCGCATTGGCGATCTTCTTCTCGATGCCTTCGGCCAATATCTTGGTGTTGGTCACGAAGAGGTCGTCGCCGACGATCTGCACGCGCGAGCCGAGTTTGTCGCTGAGGATCTTCCAGCCCGCCCAGTCGCCCTCGCTCATGCCGTCTTCGATCGTGACGATCGGATATTTCGCCACCAAGCCGGCAAGATAATCGGCAAATTCCGCGGCGGTGAATTGGCGCCCCTCGGAGGCGAGATCGTAGACGCCGTCGTGGTAGAACTCCGTGCTCGCGACGTCGAGACCGAGGTAGATGTCCTTGCCCGCGCGAAAGCCCGCCTTGTCGATCGCCTCCAGGATCGTCGTCAGGGCCGCTTCGTTCGACGGGAGATCGGGCGCGAAGCCGCCCTCGTCCCCGACCGCGGTGTTCAGCCCCTGGGCATGCAGCACCTTCTTCAGCGAGTGAAACACTTCGGCGCCATAGCGCAAGGCTTCGGAGAAACTCGGCGCGCCGATGGGCAGGATCATGAACTCCTGGATGTCGACGCTGTTGTCCGCGTGCGCGCCGCCGTTGATGATGTTCATCATCGGCACCGGCATCGTCAGTGCGCCGGACCCACCGCTCAAGCCTTGGAGATGGCGATAGAGCGGCAGCTTGCGCTCGCGCGCCGCGGCGTGCGCGGTCGCGAGCGAGGCGGCAAGCAGCGCATTCGCGCCGAGATGTGATTTGTTGTCCGTGCCATCGGCCGCGATCAGCTTCGCATCGAGCCCGGCTTGGTCCTCGGCCTCGCTGCCGACGATCAACGCGCGGATCGGACCGTTGACGTTGGCGACGGCCTTGCGCACCCCCTTGCCTCCGTAGCGCTTCGGATCGGCGTCGCGCAACTCCACGGCCTCGCGCGAACCGGTCGAGGCCCCCGAAGGGACGGCCGCGCGGCCGATCGCGCCGGACTCCAGCACGACGTCGGCCTCGACCGTGGGATTGCCGCGCGAATCGATGATTTCGCGGCCGCGAACGTCGACGATACGACTCATAACAAAGACTCCTCGAAAGCTTGTTGTTTGACCGCCCGATCCAGTGCGACGAGCGTCGTCAGCAGCGCCTCCATGCGCTGCAGGGGCCACGCATTGGGGCCGTCCGACAGGGCCTTCGCCGGATCCGGATGGGTTTCCATGAAGACACCGGCCACCCCCGCCGCGACCGCCGCCCGGGCGAGGACCGGCACGAATTCGCGCTGTCCGCCCGAGGACTTGCCCTGGCCGCCCGGCAGCTGCACCGAATGGGTCGCGTCGAACACGACGGGGCAACCGGTCTCGCGCATCACCGCGAGCGAGCGCATGTCGGACACGAGATTATTGTAGCCGAAGGAGAAGCCGCGCTCACAGACCATGATCTGCGTATTACCGGTGGAGCGCGCCTTGTCGACGACGTTGCTCATTTCCCAGGGCGAGAGGAACTGCCCCTTCTTGATGTTGACGGGCTTGCCCTGGCTCGCGGCGGCGACGATGAAGTTCGTCTGCCGACAGAGAAAGGCCGGCGTCTGCAGCACGTCGACGACGCTCGCGACCTCGCCGAGCGGCGTGTCCTCGTGAATGTCGGTGAGCACGGGCACGCCGATCTCGGCGCGCACGCGCGCGAGCGCCTTCAATCCGGCCTCGATGCCCGGACCGCGGAAACTCGCGCGGGAGGAACGATTCGCCTTGTCGAACGAGGCCTTGAAGATGAACGGCACGCCGAGTCGCGTCGTGATCTCGCGCAGCCTCCCGGCCACCTCGATCACGAGTTCCTCGCTCTCGATGACGCAGGGACCCGCGATCAGAAACAGCGGTCGGTCGATGCCGACCTCGAAGGAAGCGAGTTGCATGGCGGTCGGGAGCGCGGTTCAGGCCGTCGCGAGACCCGGCCGCAGCGATGCGCGATATTCACGGGCCGCGCGAATGAAGCCCGTGAACAGCGGATGGCCGTCCCGCGGCGTCGAGGTGAATTCCGGGTGGAACTGGCTGGCCATGAACCAGGGATGGGTCGGCAATTCGATGAACTCGACCAATCCGTCCGCGGAGAACCCGGAGAAGCGCAGCCCCGCGGCGCTCAGTTCCTCGAGGTAGTTGTTGTTGAATTCATAGCGATGGCGATGGCGCTCGAAGATCGAGTCCTTGCCGTAGGTCAGGTGGGCGAGCGAACCCGGCGTGAGCCGCGACTCCTGCGCGCCCAGGCGCATGCTGCCGCCCATGTTGGACTTCTCGTCGCGCACCTGCTGTCCGCGGGCAAGATCCTGCCATTCGGTGATCAGCGCGATCACGGGATGATTGGTCGCCCGGTCGAACTCGGTGCTGTTCGCGCCGGCCAGCGCGAGCACGTTGCGCGCATATTCGATGATGGCCAGTTGCATCCCGAGACAGATGCCGAGATAGGGAATGCGGTTTTCGCGGGCATAACGGATCGCCTGGATCTTGCCCTCGACGCCGCGATCGCCGAATCCGCCGGGCACGAGGATCGCGTCCATGTTCTGCAGGGCGCCGGGCCCCGAGCGCTCGATGTCCTCGGATTCGAAATAATGGATGTTGACGCGTGTACGTGTCTTGATCCCGCCGTGCATCAGCGATTCGTTCAAGGAGATATAGGAATCGCGGACCTGCACGTACTTGCCGACCATGCCGATGTCGACGACCGCTTCCGGATTCTGTTTGGCCGCGACCACGGCGCGCCAGTCGGACAAGTCCGTCGGCGGCACGTCGAGGCGCAGCTTGTCGACGACGATGTCGTCGAGGTCTTGTTCGTGCAGGAGCATCGGAATCTTGTAAATGTCGTCGGAATCGACCGCGGAGATCACGGCCCGCTCCTCGACGTTGGTGAACAGCGCGATCTTGCGGCGCTGTTCGTCGGGCAGGGCCTCCTGACAGCGGCACAAGAGGATGTCGGGCTGAATGCCGATGCCGCGCAATTCCTTGACGGAGTGCTGCGTCGGTTTGGTCTTGATCTCGCCAGAACCGCCGACGACCGGCACCAGCGTCAAATGCATGTACAGCACGTGATTGCGGCCGAGTTCCACGCCCATCTGGCGTATGGCCTCGAGAAACGGCAGGGACTCGATGTCGCCGACCGTACCGCCGATCTCGACCATGCAGACGTCGGCGTTGCCGGCACCCATGCGGATGCGATACTTGATCTCGTCGGTGATGTGGGGAATGACCTGGACGGTCGCGCCGAGATAATCGCCGCGACGTTCCTTGGCGATGACGCGCTCGTAGATGCGGCCGGTCGTGAAATTGCTGTTGCGCCCCGTGGTGGTGCGCACGAAGCGCTCGTAGTGACCCAGGTCGAGATCGGTTTCGGTGCCGTCGGCGGTGACGAACACTTCACCGTGTTGAAAGGGGCTCATCGTGCCCGGATCGACGTTGATGTAGGGGTCGAGCTTGACCATGCTGATCTTGAGCCCGCGCGCTTCGAGAATTGCTCCCAACGATGCCGACGCAATGCCCTTGCCTAGCGAGGAAACGACACCGCCGGTGACGAATACGAATCGAGTCATGATGGTCACCGCCGTTGAACATAAACGACCCGGAGCCACTGTCGTGGTCGTTAGCCGGTGCGTTCGAGAGCCTTTGGGAATATGAGAATTCGACGGGAATTCAGAGTAGCAGAATTGGGACCTTGCGACAATCGACTCAGACCAAATTCGGGCCACCAAGCCACTGAAAGGCCAATCCCGGATCGCCCGAGGGCACGCACCAGCGCGCGTCGAGCCACAAATCGGCGATTCCGACGACGTCGCCGCCGCTGCAGATGAAAGGCAACGCGTCCCGCATCCACGGCAGGACGCCCAAGTCCTGGCACAGATGCTGGACGCTGCGGGTCGCGGCTCGGGACGCGGGCTTCAGAACCTCGCCGCCCGCGCGCGCGCGCACGCTCAATCGGAGCGGGAGCTTCTCGCGCCTCAGACCGCCGGATCGCGCCACGAGCTGCAGCGAGCCCAGATCCTCGCCGAGACAGAGGACCGGTTGTTCACGCCAGACCCAGGCCAAGGGCGCTCCCAGGCGTGGCGGCTCCGCCGCACAGAGAAAAATCCGATCGCGATACCGGCGCAGCGTGCAGCGATCCCAGGAAATCGCGGGCAGGTGATCGCCGTCGGCGTCCAGCATCTGGCGCAGCGCCTCCGTCAGGCGCGTCGTGGACGGCAGCGTCGAGGTCCGTTCCCGCAGCCAGCGCCGCAGCGCATTGACCCGGCGCGCCGGGGCGAGCCCGCGCAGCCGCGACAGGCGCAGCGCCTCCCCGTCGCGCATGGCAACGAGATCGGCATCGGCAATCTCGTCGAGCAACTCCTGCGCTTCGGCGGCGTGTACGGCCGTGCGAGCCAAGGCCTGGGTGGCGCCCGGCCAGCGCGTCTCGATCCGGGGCCAGAGTTCGCGGCGCAGATAAACCCGATCGAAGCGCAAATCGGCATTCATCGGATCGTCGGCGGTCCCGCAGCCCAGCGCCGCGACGTAGGCCCGCAGGTCCGCGCGACGCCAGCGCAAGAGCGGCCGCAGATGCCAGCCGGCCGACCAGGGACGCAGCGCCGGCATGCTCGCCAAGCCCTTGAGCCCGGAACCGCGCAGCGCCTGCAATAGCAAGGTCTCCGCTTGGTCGTCGCAGTGATGGGCCGTGAGCAGGCATTCTCCCGGTGCGAGATCGGCGCCCAGCGCCGCATAGCGCGCGTCGCGAGCGACTGCCTCGATGGAGGCACCCACGGGTGTGGCGACCGGAACCGCCAGGATCGACAGCGGCACGCCGAAAGTTTCGCATTGCTCACGGCATAGATCGCGGAACTGCGCAGCAGCCTCCTGGAGCCCGTGATCGACATGGACGGCGCGCAACGCGAACTCTGCGGCAGGTGGCACGAGCCCGGCGGCGCCGGTTACGAGCCCAGGGCCGCTGACCGAATCCCGTAGCTGCGCGAGCGCGGCGAGCAAGGCACAGGAATCCGCACCGCCGCTGAGTGCGACCACGAGGCCTCGGACCCCGTCCGGCAGCTGCCGTTCCAGCACCGTCAGTAATTCGCTCGCCGAAAAGTTCATAGGCCGGCATGGTAAGGCATGCCGCCGGGCTTTAGTTCGCGGCGGGCACCGGCGTGGCGTTCTTGGTGGACTCCATGCACTGCTTCATGAACTCGCGCCGCGCATCGCCGCGTTCGAGTTTCTTGTCGTCGGCTTGCTGCTTGCAAGCGGCCCAGGCGGGATTGTTATGATGATGACCTCCCGGCGGAGGCGCTTCCGGCGTCTGGTTCGGCGGCGTGTCATCGGCGGCCGAAACGATTTCCCCGACGGTGATGCCTGCGAACGTGACGACGATGGGAAGTGCGGCGAAGAATGTCAATCGACTCATGGTGGCGGCCTCCTGCGGTGTGCGGGGTGACTCGCGCGAAAGTGTAGCGGGCTGACAAGGGAAAGGAATCGGCCGAGATGCAAAGCTGTGTGAAGAAAAGCGAGGTCGATGCGTCAGCCAAGCTCTCACGACTCGCCGAGCTCCCGTGAGGAAAGTGGCGCTCCCCCTCTCCCTGCCGGTATTGCGCCGGTATGCGATCGCCCGCTCTTTGTTTGCCCCGATGACGCTGCGACGCGCCATCGACCGCCTCGGCTTCGTGCAGGCGGATCCCATTCGTGCGCCCGCTCGCGCCCAGGATTTGATCCTGAGACCTCGCGTGAAGCGCTACCGCGAGGGCGACTTGGACCGGCGCTATCAGGCGCTCGCCGTCGATGAAGATCACTTCGTCAATTACGGTTATCTCCCGAAACGCCACCGGGAGCTGCTCCACCCGCGGCCGCCCACGGCGCGGCGCGGCGTGGGCACGGCGGAAGAACAGGTCGAGCAACTGCTCGCCTTCGCTCACGAGCACGGGGAGATCCATCCCCGCAGAGTCGCCGCCCACTTCGATCTCGGCCGCGTCGAGAATTACTGGGGCGGCCAATCCCAGGCGAGCACGCAGTTGCTCGAGCGGCTGCACTTCCAGGGGCTGTTGCGCGTCGCGCGTCGCGATGACGGAATCCGCATCTACATGCCCTGCGCGTCGGCATCGCGGGTCGGGAACGGCGCGGAGCCGGCGACGGAAGGTCCCGCGATCGACCCTCGGCGCCGAGCCGAGGCGCTCGTGAGTTTGGTTGTCGCGCTCTACGCTCCCTTGCCCGCGTCCAGTCTCACGCAGCTCGTCGCCAAGCTGAAATTCGCCGCACCGCAATTGCGCGACGAGTTGGCGCAGACGCGTGCCCGCGCGCAGGAGCTCTATCAGCACGCGACGCTCGCGGGGACCACTTGGTATTGGCCTCGGTCGGAGAGGCCGACCGATTACTCGCTCGAATCGTCGCCGCCGATCATCCGGCTGCTTGCCCCGTTCGATCCGGTCGTCTGGGACCGACTGCGATTCGAAGCGTTCTGGGGTTGGCCCTACCGCTTCGAGGCCTATACACCCGCGAAGCGGCGCCAGCTCGGCTATTACGCCCTGCCCTTGTTGTGGCGTGAAAAGGTCATCGGCTGGGGCAACCTCGCCGTCAGCGGCGGCCGTCTTCAGGCACGGTTCGGCTACCGCACGGGAGCGCAGCCCGGGAGCCGCGTCTTCCGGCGCGAGCTGGCGGCGGAGCTGGAGCGGTTTGCAGAGTTTCTTGGGGTTGAACTGGGGACTTGAAGGCAGCCCTGCGTCGGCGCATCACCTCCGCGCGCAGGCTGTGCGCAACCAGGCTATTGGTAGCTAGAGGGAATTCCCAGAGCGATCAGCAACGCAGCATCGAGCTCGCGCAGCTTGTCGGCGGCCAGCTCACCGATATAGTCGGTGAGTCTGTTTTTCTCCAGACTCATCAGGCCATCGCATTGAACTGCGCTTTCGTGTTTCAAACCTTCCCGGGTGCCTACGGCAATCTGCGAAGCCAGCGCACGCCAATGGGTGAAGACGGGTGCGCAAATCACCGTTGAATAGGCCGAGTCGATCAAAGGCTGCCGGCTCACGACGACGAAAACGCGTGCGGGCTTGGGATCACCGGGCGGCCGGCGCACCCGATACAGCTCTCCCCGCTTCATTCATCTGCCGCGCCGGCCTGGAAGGAAAGGGCGTCACTCATTTCCGCGTTGAGTTGCGCCGCGTGACGGTTTATTGCCGCGATCTCTCGGGCATCCGTTTTGGCCTGAGCGCGACGCTCGACAAATTCCCACAGAATTTGCTCGATATACGCGGAACGAGAGACCTTCGGGCCCGCCAACTTGTCGATGCTGGCAACGAGGTCCTCGGAGAGGGTCAATGAAGTCTTCGCTTTCATCCTACCTTTATACTACCGAAGTAGGATACGGGCAACCGGGCCCACCCCTGCCGGTTCTTCTCGACGAGTGCCTCGTCGACGTACCGGGCGTATCATGCAGGTCATCGGATCAGGAGTTCTCATGAGCTACGACAACTATCACCGACGCCGCGTCGGCAAGCGCCTGTTGAAACCCGAAACCCTGATGATGGGCTACGGTTACGACCCGACTCTGTCGGAAGGGTCGCTGAAGCCGCCGATCTTCCTGACCTCGACCTTCGTGTTCAAGAGCGCCCAGGACGGCAAGGACTTCTTCGACTTCAGTTCGGGTCGGCGCGAACTCGGCGCCGGACAAACCGCGGGCCTCGTGTACTCGCGGTTCAACAACCCGAATCTCGAAGTGCTGGAGGATCGTCTCGCCCTCTGGGACGAGGCGCAAATGGCGGCCGTGTTCTCGAGCGGCATGGCGGCGATCTCGACGACGCTGTGGGCCTACGTACGGCCCGGCGATGTGCTCTTGATCAGCCAGCCCTTGTACGGCGGGACCGAGACCTTGATCGAAAAGACGCTGCCGGGCTTCGGTGTGCGGGCCGTGGGCTTTTCGCGCGGCTGCGAAGCCGCGGCGGTCAACGAAGCGGCCGACCGTGCGCTGGCGCTCGCCGCCGAGCAGGACGGCCGGGTCTGCCTGGTGCTCGCCGAGACGCCCGCCAATCCGACCAACAGTCTCGTCGACTTGTCCCTTCTGCGCGCCGTCTCGGAACGCATCGGTGCGCAGCAACGGGGCGGCCGGCCGCCGGTCGCGGTCGACAACACGTTTCTCGGGCCGCTGTTCCAGCAGCCGCTGCAGCATGGCGCGGACATCGCGATGTATTCGCTGACCAAATATGTCGGCGGTCATTCGGACCTCGTCGCCGGCGGGGTCACCGGCGCGCGCGAGATGATCGCGCCGATCAAGCGCCTGCGCGGCGCCCTCGGGACGCAGCTCGATCCGAACACGGCCTGGATGATCATGCGCTCGATGGAGACCATGGCCTTGCGCATGCACAGGGCGGCGAGCAACGCCGCCCTCGTGGCCGAGTATCTGCGCACGCACGAAAAGGTCGCCTCGGTGAACTACCTGGGGTTTCTCTCCGCCGAGGATCCCGGCCGCGCGGTGTTCGAACGGCAATGCACGAGTCCGGGCTCGACCTTCGGGTTCTCGGTCAAGGGCGGGGAAGCGGAGGCGTTTCGCCTGCTCGATGCGCTGCAGGTCATCAAGCTGGCGGTGAGCCTCGGCGGCACCGAGTCCCTGATGTCCCATCCGGCGAGCACGACGCACTCGGGCGTACCCAAGGCGACCCGGGACCGCCTCGGCGTGACCGATGCCTTGATCCGGATCTCGGTCGGGATCGAGGATCCCGACGATCTGATCGCCGACCTGGAGGAGGCGCTGCTCGCGGTTTAGCCGGCCGGCTTCCACTGCTGCAGGAACTCGGTCACGCTGCCCGACTGCATGTGGCGCATCGACTCGAATTCGCCGGTGCGCTGGCTGTATAGCAGTTTGCCGTCCGAGCCCAGCACGGCGAGCGCGGGCACGCCCTTGTCGATCGGAATCTCATAGGTCTTCGCGATGTCGAGGTTGCGGTCGCGCTGGCCGATGTTCACGTGCACGAGGATGTAATTCGCCTCCAGCAACGGCCGGTTCGCATCATCATGGAAATAAATGTCGAGCGCCTGGCAATCCGGGCACCAGTTTCCGCCGAAGTCGAGGATGACGCGCTTGTGCGTCGCCGCGGCCGACGCCAGGGCCGCTTTCAAATCCGTTCGCGCCACGTCGGGGGAGGGATAAATTTGGCGTTCGCCGGCCTGCGCCGCCGGCAGGGAAGCGCCGCAGAGGACGACGATCAGCACGGCGACGAGCGGCATCGTCCAACGCTTGAAGGATTGCGAGATCACGGACAGCTACCTCGATAGGCAAACATCGGCCTTATATCCTACCCTGTCGGCCCTGCTGCGCCCAGCCCTCAGGGCTCGTAGGCGTAGGGGGTGATCGCCTCGGCCTGCAGCGTCGGCAAGGTGCGTACGTTGCGAATCACCGCGAGACGCGACGCAACGACCGCGAGCAGCAGCGCGGTCACGCCGCCGAAACCCAGTGCCCAGCGCAGTCCGAGGTGCTGCCCGAGCCAACCGCCCAGGAGTGCGCCGGGACCGGAGGGCAGCAGGATCAGCCAGCGCATCGTACTGGTCATGCGACCGAGCATCGGCGCCGGCGTCACGGACTGACGCAGCGACAAGAAATTGATCGTGATGAACACCGCACCCAGCCCGAACAGCAATAACATGGTCACGTAAGCCGCGATGCCGAGCGCGTTGACCGGCGCGGCGGCCAGCAACAGCCATCCGCCACCCGTGATCCCGAACCCCAAGGTCAGGGTCGTGCCCGCGCCGAGCCGGCGTACGACCCGGGACCCGATGATGCTCGCGGCGATCGTGCCGACCCCGAGACCGACGTAGCTCAAGCCCACCGCCCGCTCGCTCAAACCTAGTTCGCGAGTCGCGAACAGGATCTGCACCACCATCGCGGCTTGATTGCACATCTGCCAGACACCGACGCAGCTTGCCATCGCGACGAGGAGGGAGTTGCCGCGGACGAAGCGCAGGCCCGCCCGCATCGCGGGCCAGAACGGCTCATTGCGAGCCGACGGGGTCTCGTGCACGTCGATGCCGCGCAGGATGGATGCGGAGGTCAAGAGCAGGATCGCGTCGGCAAGCAGGGCCATCGGCGCACCGGCGACCTTGATCAGGGCGCCGGCCGCTCCCGGGCCGGAGACTTCCGCGGTCGACGAGGCGAGCGCGTTCTTTGCATGCGCCTCGACGAGGCGCGCGCGCGGAACGATCTGCGTGAGCACGATTTGCGCGGCGCTGCCGGCGGTCGTGTTGACCGAGCCGATCACGAAGGCCGTGACATAAAGCCAGGTGATCGACAGCCACCCGAACCACCAGGCGAGCGGCACCGTCAGAACCGTACAGGCGATCGTGAGTTCGCCGAGCACGTAGACCGGCAGCTTGCGCACGCGATCGAGCCAGACGCCGGTGGGCAGGGAGAACAAGACGAAGGGCGCGATCTCCGTGGCCGTCAGTTGACCCATTTGCGTCGGCGTAGCCCGCAGCAACACGGCCGCGGTCAGCGGCAAAGCGAGCAGAGTCACCTGGCCACCGAACGAGGAGATCAAGATCGAAGTCCAAAGCCGCCGGTAGACCCGGTCGCGCAATAGATCCGTTGGAGCGAGCGTCAAGCGCTCCCGCCAGCTCGGTGGCAGGAGGCGCCTGAAGAAACCGTTGTTCATAAAGGTACCGCCATGGTACCCGAGGACGCCGAGGCCGGGCGCCCCGATCGCGCGGGAGGCTCAGGGATTTGCGTCGCGATTGTAGTCGAGGAAAGTCCATCCTCGTCCGGTGAAACAGCGGGCAAAGAGATAAATGCCCGCCGGAATCAGACAGAAGACCCCGACCAAGAGGATCGCGACGAAGAACTGTATCAGCGACATGGCTTTGAACCCCTGACCCGGAATGGCAGGAGACTCTGCCGCATCGGGCGGGCGGCCACCGTTCGGTACCAAACCCAAGGGCCCGCGAGGCCCGGATCGTACGCGACCTTCAGCGAGGATCGGGGGGCTCTTTGTAAGGCACGGCCTTGCAATTGCCGGCGGCGGCCGCGACCGTTGCGGCGAGGAACCCGCTCGCGAATGCATCGCAATAGGAGGCAAGATTCGGACTGTTGAGCGGAAAATCGCAAGAGCCCGGCAGATAGAACGGCTCCAGAGCCTGTACGAGGGTTGCCGTACGTGAATCGAAACGCAGGGCATCACGCACATACCAATCCCCCGCCTCGGCCATCGCCTTGCCGGATCCATCCTTGACCATGGTCGCGGGATTGAAAGATCCCCATAGGATGTCCCAGAGCACGAGGCTTTGCGGCGGGCCTGGCGTGTCGGCCTGCGCCGCCGATGGCGCATGCCAGTCCGTCGAGCCCCGTGCGTTCTCTCCGGAGACGAAGTCCGTCTCGCCGGAGCGACGCCGCCGCAATTGGTAGAACGCGCGCTCCGGGTCGCGGCTCAGCCCCCATGCAAACCAGCGCGTCGGTCCAGCCGGGTCCCCCGTACCCGGCAACGAAATCGTTACCGGCACATGCAGCCAGAACGCGGACGCGTAACGCCGTCCCTCATCGGCTCCGAACTCACCCTCGGGCGTCACGAACAGTTTCTGACTCTTGGATCGTGCGCTCAGCGTGGTCGAGGCGAGAGGATTGGGCATCAGCACGTCGCAATCGAAACTCAGCCCGCGCTCGGCGGCACCGAGCGGCCGGACGCAGCCGGCGAACATCAGCAGGAAGAATGCGATCGAAACGGGGAGCGCGCGCGTCGCGGGCATGGAGAGCCGGGCACGACCCCTCTAGCCGCTGCGGAAGGAACCGAAAGAGCGCAGCCGCGCCTGGCGCGCGTCGAGCAGCTGGGTGATCGGCAAACCGCGCAGCTCGGTCAAGTGCTTGAGGATGCTTTCCTTGACGGTTGCGCCCATGGCTTGCGGATCGCGGTGCGCGCCGCCATGCGGCTCCTTGAGGACTTCGTCGACGAGGCCGAGCTTCTTGAGACGTTCGGCGGTGCCGCCCATCGCATCGGCGGCGATCTCTTTCTTGTCCGTGCTCTTCCAGAGAATCGAGGCGCAACTCTCGGGGGAGATCACCGAGTACACGCTGAACTGCAGCATCACGAGCCGGTCACAGACGCCGATCGCGAGCGCGCCGCCCGAGCCGCCCTCGCCGATCACGACCGATAGCACTGGCGCGGCGAGGCTCGACATTTCGAACAGATTGCGGGCGATGGCCTCGCTCTGTCCGCGCTCTTCGGAACCGATGCCGGGGTAGGCTCCGGGCGTGTCGATCAAGGTGATGATCGGAATGCGGAACCGCTCCGCCATCTTCATCAGGCGCAGCGCTTTGCGATACCCCTCGGGCTTGGGCATGCCGTAGTTGCGGCGCACCCGTTCCTTCGTATCGCGGCCCTTTTGCTGGCCGATCAGCATGACCGGAATTCCCTCGATGCGCGCAAGTCCGCCGACGATCGCCAGATCGTCGCTGTACATGCGATCGCCGTGCAGTTCCTGCCAGTCGGTGAAGATCATCGAGACATAGTCGAGCGTGTAGGGCCGCTGCGGATGCCGCGCGAGCTGGGTGATCTGCCACGGCGTCAGATTGGCGAAAATGCTCGTCGTCAGGGCCCGGCTTTTTACTTGTAAGCGTTTGATTTCTTCAGAAATATTGACGCTTGCGTCGTTGCCTAAGAACTTCAGCTCCTCGATTTTCGCTTCGAGCTCCGCAATCGGCTGCTCGAACTCCAGAAAACTCATCGCCATGAAGATGTTTCCTCACCTTTAACGTCGCTGCGCGGACCATACACCAAATACCACCCGTCGCGCCCGACCAGTGCAGTGAGCCGGTCGAGCAGCTCCCGCGTGGGGCGCACCGACCAGGTGTCCGGCAGGTTCAATTTGCCCGTGTAGGTTGCCCGCGTCACGGCCACGCTGAGGCCGCAGGGACCGCGCAGGTAGGGCTTCAGGAGTTCTTCGAAGCGATTCAGGCCCTGCGGGCCGTCGAACTCGGCGGGCCAGCGCAGCCACAGCCGCCGCGCGTAGCGCTCGCGCGCCTTGTCGATGTCGAGCACGGACTTCGCCTGCAGGCGCCAGGCCTCGATGAAATCGTCGAAGCGCAAAGTGCCGTCGATCACGAGGATCGCGTCCTTGACGATCAGGTCGCGGTACTGCTGAAACATCTCCTCGAACAGGCTCACCTCGAGACGGCCGCTGCGATCGTCGAGGATCAGGGTCACGCGGTTCGGTCGACGACGAATCTCGAGCACGAGGCCCGCGACGGTCGCCAGTTTGCCGCCTCCCCAGGCGCGACCGCCATCGGGTGCGGGCGCGGGCTTCGGACCGCCGACATCGACGAGGCGGGCACTGACGAGGAACTTCAGATCGGGCTCGTAGGGAGTGATCGGGTGGCCGCTCAGGAACAAGCCCAAGGTCTCGCGCTCGTAGCCCAAACGCACGGCCTCGGTCCAATCGGGAACGGGCGCGGTCGTCGCGAGCACGACGCTCTGGGCCGCCCCCAGGCCGAACAGATCGTCCTGACCGGTGCTCTGCGCCAGCGAATTCTGCTCCCCGAGATGCATCGCGCGATCCAGCTCCGCGCTCAAGGTCGCGCGATTGGGACCCAAGGCGTCGAGGCAGCCGCTGCGGATCATGGCCTCGAGCACGCGCCGGTTGACCTTGGTCAGATCGATGCGCCGGCAAAGATCCGCCAGACTGCCGAACGGACCGTGAGCGCTGCGCTCGGCGATGATCGCCTCGACCGCCGAGGCGCCGACGCCTTTGATCGCGCCGAGCCCGTAGCGGATGCTCGCGGGGCCGGCGACCTTGAACGCATAGACGGATTCGTTGACGTCGGGTGGCCGCACTTCCAGCTGCATGCTCGCGCACTCGTCGATCAGCGTGACGACCTTGTCGGTCTTGTCCATGTCGGACGACAAGACCGCCGCCATGAAGGCGGCCGGGTAATGCGCCTTCAGCCAGGCGGTCTGGTAGGACAGCAGCGCATAGGCCGCCGAGTGCGACTTATTGAAGCCGTAGCCCGCGAATTTCTCCATCAGATCGAAGATGTAAGTGGCCTGCGCCTCGCGCACGCCACGCGCGACGGCGCCGCTCACGAACACCGAACGCTGCTTGGCCATCTCCTCGGGCTTCTTCTTGCCCATGGCTCGGCGCAACAGGTCCGCGCCGCCGAGCGTATACCCGGCGAGGATCTGCGCGATCTGCATGACCTGTTCCTGATAGAGGATCACCCCGTAGGTCGCCGCCAACACGGGCTTCAGGTCCGGATGCAGATAATCGATCGCGGAACCGCTGGTATCGTGCTTACGGGCGATGAAGTCATCGACCATGCCCGACTGCAGCGGACCGGGTCGGAACAAAGCGACGAGGGCGACGATGTCGCCGAAACGATCCGGCTGAAGGCGGCGGATCAGGTCCTTCATGCCCCGCGATTCGAGCTGGAACACCGCCGTGGTGCGGCAGCTCTTGAGCAGCTGATAGGTCGGCGCATCGTCCATCGGCAGCGCCGTGATCTCGAGGGGCGGCTCGCCGCTGACCGCCCGGTGCGCATTGATGTCGCGCACGGCCCAATCGATGATCGTGAGCGTGCGCAGACCCAGGAAATCGAACTTGACGAGACCCGCGGCCTCGACGTCGTCCTTGTCGAACTGCGTGACCGGCGCCGTGCCGCCCTCTTCGCAGTAGAGCGGCGTGAAATCGGTGAGCACGGACGGGGCGATCACGACGCCGCCGGCGTGCGTGCCGGCGTTGCGCGCGAGGCCCTCGAGGCTGCGTGCGAGGTCGATCAGTTCGCGTACGTCGCCGTCGCCGTGGTAGAGCCGGGAGAGCTCCTCTTCCTGCTCGAGCGCCTTGTCGAGCGTGATCCCGATCTCGAAGGGAATGAGCTTGGCGATCTTGTCGACGTAGCCGTAGTTGTGGCCGAGCACGCGCCCGACGTCGCGCACGACGGCCTTGGCGGCCAGCGTGCCGTAGGTGATGATTTGCGAGACACGCTCGCGGCCGTACTTGCCCGCCACGTACTCGATCACGCGGTCGCGGCCCTCCATGCAGAAGTCGACGTCGAAGTCGGGCATCGAGACGCGCTCAGGGTTCAGGAACCGCTCGAACAGCAGATCGTGCTCGATGGGATCCAGATCCGTGATCCCGAGCACGTAGGCGACGAGGGAACCGGCGCCCGAGCCGCGGCCGGGTCCCACGGGCACGCCGTTCTGGCGTGCCCAGCGGATGAAGTCGGCGACGATCAAGAAATATCCCGCGAAGCCCATGCTGCAGATCACGCCCAGTTCCAGTTCCAGCCGGCCTTCGTAATCGGCCGTGACGCGGGCGACGGCGTCGGGCAAGGGTGTCGTCGCGAGCCGCGCGGCGAGGCCCGCGCGCGCCTCGTCGCGCAGGAACTGTTCGGTATTGCTGCCCTCGGGCACGGGATACGCGGGCAGCATCGAAGCGCCGAGCTTGATCTCGAGCGAGCAGCGCTTGGCGACCTCGACGGTATTGGCGAGCAAGGCCGGTGCATCGGCGAACAGCTCCGCCATCTCGGCCGGCGTCTTGAGATACTGGTCCTCGGAGTAACGCCGGGCGCGGCTGGGATCGGCGAGCAAGGCGCCGTCGTGAATGCAGACGCGCGCCTCGTGGGCCTCGAACTCGGAACGGGTCAAGAAGCGCACGTCATTGGTCGCGACCGCGGCGACCCCGCGCAGATCCGCCAGATCGAGCGCCGCCTCGGTGTAGACCAACTCGCCGGCGCGGCCGGTGCGCTGCACCTCGACGTAGAACCGGTCGCCGCACAGGGCGACCCAGGCGTCGAGACAGCGCGCCGCCTCGTCCTCGCGGCCCCGCGCGATCGCCCGGCCGATGTCTCCTTCGGGGCCACCGGACAGCACGATCAGCCCTTCGAGCGCTTCGGCGCTCAGCCAGGCGCGCTCGAACATCGGCTGGCCCAGGCGCTGGCCCTCGAGGTAGGAGCGCGTCACGAGCTGGGTCAGGTGGCGATACCCGGTCAGGTTCTGGCACAGCAGCACGATACGCACCGGCAGTGCGCGCTCGCCGGGCTCACGGATCCAGGCATCGACGCCGATGAGGGGTTTCACGCCGGCGCCGAGCGCCTCCTTGTAAAACTTGACCATCGCGAACAAGTTGCTCTGATCGGTCAGCGCCACGGCCGGCATCCCGGCGGCGGCCACCGCCGTCATCAACTCGGGCATGCGCACGATGCCGTCCACCAAGGAGTACTCGGTATGCAGACGCAGATGCACGAACTGACTCATGATGCCGCCTCGCAGACGTCGGCACGGTCGGTGCAGTCCGCGCCCTCGCCGCCGTCGGGCCGCCACTCGCCCACCGGCGCAAAGGATCGACGGTGCAGGGGACAGGGTCCGACTTTCTGGAGCTGGCGCCGGTGCAGCGGCGTCGCGTACCCCTTGTGCACGGCGAAGCCATAGTCAGGATAGAGTGCGTGGGCGCGTTCCATGTAAGCATCGCGGGCGGTCTTCGCGAGGATCGAGGCGGCGCCGATCACGTGTTCGGTCGCATCCCCTTGAATGATCGCCCGCGCCTCCAGACTCGGGCCCAGACCGTTCAGGGAGGGCAGCCGGTTGCCATCGACCAACAAGAGGTCCGGTCGCACGACGAGGGAGAACATCGCGCGGCGCATCGCGAGGAACGTCGCCTGCAGGATGTTGAGACTGTCGATCTCGGCCGCGTCGGCCCAGCCGATGCCGAATCCGAGCGCCTTGAGGCGGATCGCGCGCGCAAGGCGCAGGCGGGTCTCGGCATCGAGAACCTTGGAGTCGGCGACCCCGGCGATGCGCTGGCCGGGACGGAAAACGACGACCGCGGCCACGACGGGCCCGGCGAGCGGCCCTCGTCCGGCTTCGTCGACGCCCGCGATGCGCTGGTTCTTCTTCACGACGCGCGCGCGCCGACCAGCCGCAGGATCGCGTCGGCCGCGCTGTCGCTGCCACCCTGACGCAGGTTCTGATGGATGCGGGCGAATTCTTGCGCCAATTCCCGCCGTCGCGTGGGATCATCCAGCCACATCAAGAGCTCCGCTCCGATCGACTCGGGGACGATTTGTTCCTGAAAATATTCGCTGACGACGCGTCGATCCGCAAGCAAATTCGGTTGCGCGAAGAATTTCGACTTGACCAGCTGCCAGCGCCGCAGCGCCCAGGCGGTGAACGCGCCGAACCGGTAGACGACGACCATCGGCCGCTTGCAGAGCGCGGCTTCGAGGCTCGCCGTTCCGGAGGCAACCAGCACGGCATCGGCCGCGATCAACGCGGCCTGTGCGCGGCCATCGAGCAGGCTGACCTCGAGCTCGGGCGCGAGACGGGCGAGCGCGGCGGCGAAGATTTCACGTGTCGCCGCGCTCGCCATCGGAGCGATGAATGTGAGCGCGGGGCGCTGCCCGGCGAGCCAGCGCGCCGTCGCGGCAAAGTCGGCCGCGAGGCGCGTCACTTCACCGCGCCGGCTGCCGGGCAGGAGGGCGATGACTTGCGCGTCCATGGGCAGCCCGAGCGCGGCGCGCGCGGCGTCGCGATCCACCTCGAGCGGGATCGCGTCGGCGAGCGGGTGGCCGACGAACTCGGCCTGCAGCCCCTGCTCGTCATAGAATCGCTTCTCGAAGGGCAACAGACACAGCACGAGGTCGATGGAGTCGCGCATGCTGCGAACCCGGCTCTGGCGCCAGGCCCAGACCTGGGGACTCACGTATTGCACGGTCGGAATCCCGGCGCGACGCAGCGCGGCCGCCAGCCCCAGATTGAATTCGGGCGCATCGATGCCGACGAAGACGTCCGGTCGCGCGGCGAGGAAGGCGCGGCGGATGCGCGCCCGCAGACGCAGCAGGCGGGGCAAATCCCGCAGGATCTCGAACAAGCCCATGACGGCGAGGGAATCCGAGGGCTCCCAGACTTCGCAGCCGGCGGACTGCATCTTCGGTCCCGCGATCCCGAAGAAGCGCACGTCGGGCCGTCGTCGGCGCAGGGATTCGATCAAGTGCGCGCCCAGGGTGTCGCCCGAGGCTTCGCCGGCGACCAGGCCGATCCGCAATGGCGTCGGCATCGCTACCGTGGGCCTAGCGCACGATGCTGCGCGAACTGCGATGGATGAATTCGACGAAGGGCCTGATCTCGGGCTGTTCCAGCGAGATCTTTTCGAGCTGCGCGACCGCCTCGTCGAGCTTCAGGCCCGAGCGATAGAGCAGACGGTAGGCGCGGCGGATGTTGCGAATCTGGTCGGCATCGAACGAACGGCGTTTGAGTCCCTCGGAATTCACGCTGTGCGGTTTCGCCGGCTGACCCACGGCCATGACATAGGGCGGAACGTCCCGCGTCACCGCGGCGTTGTTCGCGATGAAGCAATGTGCCCCGACCTTGGTGTGCTGGTGCACCGCTGACAAACCGCCCATGATCACCCAATCGCCGATTTCGACGTGGCCGCCCAGCGTCGCACAGTTGGACATGACGATCTTGTCGCCGAGCCGGCAGTCGTGCGCGACGTGCACGTAGGCCATCAGCAGGTTGTCGCTGCCGATCATGGTCACGCCCTTGTCGTGCGTCGTGCCGCGGTTGACGGTCACGAACTCGCGAAACACGTTGCGATCTCCGATCTCCAGGCGCGTCGGCTCACCCTTGTACTTCTTGTCCTGCGGAGCATCGCCCAGCGAGGCGAACTGAAAGATCTTGTTGTCGCGCCCGATGCGGGTCGGGCCGTTGATCACCGCGTGCGGACCCACCCAGGTGCCGGCGCCGATCACGACATCCGCGCCGATCACGGTGAACGGGCCGATCTCCACGTCCGGCGCAATCTCCGCCGAAGGCGCTATGACCGCACGCGAATCGATCATCGTTATTCTCCCTTTGACGCCGGCGCCTTGGTTTCGGGCGCCACCATGATCTCGGTGGACGCCACCTCGACGCCATCGACCTCGGCGAGCCCGTGAAATTTCCAGATTCCCTTGAATGCACGCAGCAGCTTGACCGTGAGGATCAACTGATCGCCCGGCTCGACGGGCTTGCGAAACCGCGCCTTGTCGATCGCCACGAAATAAAAGCGGGTCTCCTCGGTGGGCACGTAGCCGACGGTCTTGAAGGCGAGGATGCCGGAGGCCTGCGCGATCGCCTCGATGATCATCACGCCCGGCATGACCGGCCGATGCGGAAAATGGCCGGTGAAATACGGTTCGTTGAAAGTCACGTTCTTCAGCGCAACGATGCGTTCGCCGGGCACGAGGTCGAGCACCCGGTCGATCATGAGGAAGGGATATCGATGCGGCAGCTGCCGCATGATCTCCTCGATATTCAGCGTCATCGGCTCACTCATCGTCACTCCTTAAACTCTTGCCCTGTGAGCTCGGCTTGACCGATCCCAACTTGCGAAATTGCGCCACCCGTTTCCACCACACTTTCGTTGCCTCGGCCGGAATGCCGCTCGAGTAGCTCCCGGGGCGCCGGATCGATGCGCTGATCATGCTGAACCCCGTGATCACCACGTCGTCGGCGATCGTCAGATGCCCCGCCATCCCGACGAGGCCGCCGATGATGCAGCGCTTGCCGATCGTCGTGCTGCCGGAGATGCCCGTGCACGAGGCGATCGCGGTATGTTCCCCGATCGTCACGTTGTGTCCGATCTGGATCTGATTATCGAGCTTCACGCCGTTCTCGATCACGGTGTCCTCGATGGCGCCGCAATCGATCGTCGTATTGGCGCCGATCTCCACGTCATCGCCGATGCGCACCGCGCCGATCTGCGGGATCTTCACCCAGGTGTGCCGGTCCATCGCGAACCCGAAGCCGTCCGCGCCGATGACCACGCCGGGGTGCAGGATACAGCGTTCGCCGAGCTGGCTGTCGGGACACAGCGTCACGCGCGCGACCAGACGCGAGTCCGCGCCGATCCGGCAGCCTTGCTGGACGACGCAGCCGGGCCCCACGAAGCTCCGCGGACCGAGCGTGACGCCCTCCTCGACGACCGCCTGCGCGGCAACGGTCGCCGTCGGATCGATGCGGGCGCCGGGGGCCACCACGGCGCTCGGATGAATGCCCGGCGGTGCGACCGGCGCCGGATGCAGGACGGCGGCGATGCGCGCATAGCTCAAATAGGGATTGGCATCGACGAGTGCCGCCGCGGGACACCAGGCGGCATTCTCGGCGGAGATCACGACCGCCGTCGCCGCCGTCGCCTCGAGCTGCTTGCGGTAGCGTGGATTCGCGAAAAAGCTGATGCCGCCCGCGGCCGCATGATGCAGCGTGGCGACCCGGCTGACGCGCAGGTCCGGATCACCACGCAGCTCGAGACCGAACCTGACCGCTAGCTCACCAAGACTGTATCCGTCGGCCTGCACGGGCAAACACCAGTCCGGCCGTCGAGCCTCTGGGGCTCGCGTTACTTCGTGGCCGGGGGCTTCGGTGCCCCGCTCGCAGGAGCGCTACCTTGAGGCGGTGCGGCCGGCAGGGTCGCCGGCTTGGTCAAGAGCACGGCGAGCACCTGTGCCGTGATGTCCAGCTGCGGCTTCGCGTAGAACACGCCGTCACCCAGCACCAGGTCGAAACCCTGGGCACTCGCGTAGGCCTGGATCTCGGAGACGAGATAGCGCTGCACCTTGCCGAGCTCCTCGTTGCGCCGGGTCGATGCATCGTCCTGGAATTCGCCGGCCTTGCGGGAGAACTCGCGCTGTTCGTCGCGCAGGGACTTCTCGGCCTTCGAGCGGTCGGCTTCCGCCATCACGGCGCCCTCCCGCTGCAGCTTCTCGTCACGGGCTTTCAGATCGTTCTGCATGGTCAGCAGATCGCGTCGACGCGGCGAGAATTCGGTCTCGAGCGCAGCCATGGCCGTCTTCGTCTGCGGTGCATCCTCCAGCAACTTCTGGAAATTGACGACACCGATTTTGTTTTCAGCGCTCGCCTGCTGCGCTGCGACAAGGCCGCAGAGACTGAGCAGCAGGAAAGGAAGGCTACGCTTGAGAGTCGACATGTTGATGCTTGAGACCTCGAATGAAGGAATGGTCAAAACGATTGTCCGATCGAAAATTGAAATCGCTCGGTCTCGTCGTTGAACTGAACGGTGTTACCCGGGAACGCGTTCAACGGTACCGCATACGAGAACCGGAACAGTCCCAGGGGCGCAAGCCACTGCACGGCGATGCCCGTCGATTTCTTCAATTCATTATAGCTGAAATGATAATTGACGGGCGTGGTGTCATCGACCCCGAGGAATTTGACATTGTTTCCGGTCTGAAACACGTTGCCCAAGTCGAAGAACCAACTGACGCGCGCCGCGCTCTTCCATTTCTCGGGCACGGGGAAGATCAACTCCAGGCGGTTCACGAGCCGGAAGTTGCCGCCGTACGGGTGGCCGATGCCGATGTTGTCGCGCGGCCCCAGCGTGCTCTCGCGATAGCCACGCACGCTGTCCGGACCGCCCGCGAAATAGTTGAGGAACGGCGGCAGGGCCGTCGTGTGTCCCAGGGCCGAGGCGTAGTCGATCGTCAGCTGGTCCGACAACAGCCATTTGCCGACGAGCGGCACGTACTTGACGAACTGATAATTGAGCGCGTAGTAGCGCACGTCGCTGCCCGGCACGGCGTAGCGGAACGAAAAGGCGTTGCGCATGCCGCTGCTGGCGAATTGCGCGCGGTTGCGCGAGTCCATGGACCAGCCGCCCGTCAGCTCGAAGGTGTAGAAGTCCGTGCCGTAGACCGTGTAAGGCGTGTCGAGCGAGTTCACGTAGCCGTCGCCGTTCGTATCGTCGATCTGCCGCTCGAAGCCCGAGCCGTTTTGGCGCACCCAGTTGACGGCCTGCTGCGCGCTGTAGCCCTGCGAGGTGACGAGTTCGTTCTTGTTGGCGGTGACGCCCAGCTGGATGCCCTGGTACTCAGTGATCGGATAGGCGAAACTTTGCGCGAGCGTCAGCTGTTTCGTGCCGAACACCGACGAAGACGAGACGAACTGCGTGACGTCGCGATACGTGAAAGACGTCGTGCGCGCGACGTTGTCGATCGTCATGTAGGGATCGGTCTGCGCGACCGTGTAGGTCTTGCTGTACTTGCCCGCATTGACCTCGAGGGCGATGCGTTCGCCGCTGCCCATGAAGTTGCTGTGCACGAAGTTGCCGTTGAGGCTGAACTTCTGCGCTTCGGAATAGCCGATGCCGCCGCCGAACTGACCGGGCAGTCCCTCCTTGATGTTGTAGTCGACGTCGACGAGGTCCGCGCTGCCCGCGACCGGCTTGTTCTCGAACTCGACCTTTTCGACGTAGGGCAGACGCTGGATGCGCTCCTTGGAGCGCTCGACCGCGGAATTGGACAACCAGCCGCCTTCGAGCTGGCGCATTTCCCGGCGAAGGGTCTCGTCGTTGATCGCGGTTTCGTTGTTGAAATTGACGTGCCGGACGTAGACGCGATTGCCCGGTTCGATGAAGAACGTGATCGACACGGTCTTCTTCTCGTTGTCGGCGGTCGGCACCGGATCGATCTTGGAGAAGGCGTAGCCGTCGGCGCCGAGCCGGTAGCTCATCAGCTCCTGCGAGTTCGTCACCGCCTTGCGCGAGAACGTGTCGCCCGGGTGAATCAGCAACAGCTTGCGCAGCTCGGACTCGGGCACGACCATGGTCCCTGCGAGCTTGATCTCGGACACCTTGAACACCTCGCCCTCGGTCACGTTCACCGTGATGAACATGTCGTCTTTTTCAGGGGCGATCGTCACCTGGGTCGAATCGAGCTGAAAGTTCGCGTAGCCGCGGTCCATGTAATACGAGCGGATCTTTTCCAGGTCCCCGGTCAGGGATTCGCGCGAGTACCGATCGTCCTGCTTGTACCAGGAGAGCCAGTTGGGCGTCTTCAACTCGAGCGTGCCCAGAACGTCCTTCTCGTCGAAGGTCTTGTTGCCGACGAGGTCGATCATGCGGATGACGGCGCGCTTGCCCTCCTTGATGTCGACCGTGACGTCGACCTTGTTGCCCGGCAGGTCGGTGACCTTGGTGTCGATGCGCACGGCGTACTTGCCGCGGCTGAAGTATTGATCCGTCAGGTACTGCTTGACCTCGTCGAGCACGGAGCGGTCGAAGATCTTGCCGGTGGCGAGACCGACGTTGCGCAGACTCTTGGTCAGATCCTCGGTCTTGATGTCCTTGTTGCCCTTGATGTCGAACTTCGCGATCGAGGGTCTCTCGACGACGACGACCAGCAGCGTGTTGCCGTCGCGGCGCAGCTCGACGTCGCGGAAGAACCCGGTCGCATACAGGGCGCGCATCGCCTCGGCGACACGCTGGGCATCGAGATGATCGCCGATGTTCACGGGCAGGTAATTGAACACCGTGCCCTCGGAGATGCGCTGCAGGCCCTCCACGCGGATATCGCCGACGGTGAACTGATCGGCGGCCGCTTCCTGCGCGACCGCGGTGAGAGTCAATGGTTGGACTGCCAGGGCGACGACGCCGAGAAGCCGAAATTCAAGCCCCACTCTAGCCGAACCTAAGATTTTGATTGGTCATGACTTCCCATCAGTTCAGATGCCTGGAGATATCGTTATAGAAGGCGAGGCTCATGAGCACCATGAGCAAGGCGATGCCGAGCTGTTGACCGAACAGTTGGGCGCGCTCGGACATCGGACTCCCTTTGACGCCCTCGACCAGCTGATAGACGACCTGGCCGCCGTCGAGCAGCGGCACGGGCAGCAAGTTCAGGACCCCGAGGCTCACGCTGATGATCGCCAGGAAGCTGATGAACGCGCCGATCCCCAGGGTCGCACTGTCGCCGGCGAATTCCGCGATGCTGATCGAGCTGCTGATGTTCTTCGCCGACACCTCGCCGATCACGACGCGCCAGAGCATCTGCACGGTCAGAGCGGACATCTCCCAGGTCTTGCCGACGCCCTCGACGAGGGCTCCGATGGGTCCCGAACGGCGCATCTGGATGATGCCCGCCGGCCAGGTGCGCGGGCCTTCGGTCAGGGTGATCCCAAGGCGTCCGATGGTGCGGCCCTCGACCTGCACGGCGGGCACGGCGGCCTGCAGCGCCAAGCGCTCGCTCCCTCGCTGCACGTCGATCGTGACCTCACGACCCGGCGCGCCGCTGACCGCGTTCACGAAGGCGAGGCTGTTGCCGAGCGGATGATCGTCGACGGCGAGCAGACGGTCGCCGGCCTTGATGCCCGCTTTGGCGCCCGCGCTGCCGTCCGGCACCGAGGCGACCAGGGTCGGGGCCTGCCAGCTCGCCAGATCGAATCCGAGGCCGGGCAACAGGCGGCCGGGCTCGGTCAAAGCCCGCCGGTCCCCCGTCACGCGCAGGGTCATGGCGCGCACGTCGCCGTCACGGCGCACCTCGAGGGGGATCGTACCGTCATCGGTGAAACGGCGGATCAAGGCGATCTGCAGCTCCTCGGTATCCTCGACCCGTCGGTCGCCGACCTGCAGAATCGTATCCCCATGCTTGAGGCCCGCGACCGCCGCGGGACTGCCGCTTTGCACGTCGCCGACGACCGGCAGCGCGATCTCGGTGCCGATCATCGCGAAGATCGCGTACAGGACGATCGCGAAGACGAAATTCATGAACGGGCCGGCGAGCAGCACCGCGATCCGCTGGGAGATCGGGCGGCGTGTGAACGAACGCGACAGCTCGGACGGATCGACCGCGCCCTCGCGCTCATCGAGCAGTTTGACGTAGCCGCCCAGGGGGATCGCCGCCAGACAATACTCGATCTTGTCGGGCGCGGGACCGACGCGCATCCAGAGCGGTTTGCCGAACCCGATGCTGAAGCGCAACACCTTGAAACCGAGCTTCTTGGCGACGAAGTAGTGGCCAAACTCGTGCACGGCCACGAGGATCCCGATCGCGACCAGGTACGCGGCGACGTCGATCAGTATTTTCATGCGAATGCTCCACGCGCGGGCTCGATCAAGGCAGCAGCAAATCGACGCGCGGTGGCATCCGCCTCCAACACATCCTCCAGAGTCCTTACGGGGCAAGCCTCAACGTGCTGCAGCACTTGGTCAATGACCGCGGTGATGCCCGTAAAGTTCAAGCGCCGGTCGAGAAAGGCCTGCACGGCCACCTCGTTGGCGGCATTCAGCAATGCTGGCGCCGTTCCTCCGGCTCGTGCCGCGGCTCGCGCCAGCTCGACGCCAGGAAACCGCTCATGGTCGGGCGGTTCGAAGTCCAGCTGGCCGATCACGGCAAGGTCGAGAGATTGTACACCGGAACTGATCCGCTCCGGCCAGGCCATTGCCTGGGCGATCGGGGTACGCATGTCCGGGGCACCGAGCTGCGCGAGCAGGGAGCCATCGGCATATTGGACGAGCGAATGAACGATGCTTTGCGGATGCACGACGACGTCGACCAGGGATTCGGGCAGCCCGAACAGCAGAGTCGCCTCGATGACCTCGAGACCCTTGTTCATCAGCGTCGCGGAATCGACCGATATTTTCCGACCCATCTTCCATTTCGGGTGGGCGCAGGCCTGATCCGGCGTCATCGACTCCAATTCGGAGGCCGCCGTGGTCCGGAACGGTCCGCCCGAGGCGGTCAAGATCACGCGGGTCACGCCGCGGGCTTCCGCCCCGGGCAGGTAGCCCGCGGGCATGCATTGGAAAATGGCGTTGTGCTCGCTGTCGATCGGGATCAGCTGGCCGCCACCGACGCGCACCTCCTCCATGAGCAGATGCCCGGTCATGACCAGGGATTCTTTGTTCGCGAGCAGCACCCGCTTGCCGGTGCGCGCCGCCGCGAGCGTCGGCAACAAGCCGGCGGCCCCGACGATCGCCGCCATGACCATGTGGACGCTGGGCGCCGAAACCGCCGCTTCGAGGGCCTTGACGCCGCTCTCGACGACGGTCTTCGACCCGAGGGCGCGCAGGGCCTCGCGCGCCGCCGCGGCGGCGGCCGGATCGACGAGGACCACCGTGTCCGGCTGGAACAGGCGCGCCTGTTCGACGACCTCCTGCCAGCTGCGATTGGCGCCCAAGCTCGTGACGCGAAACCGGTCCGGATGGGCGGCGATCACGGCGAGCGTGCTGCGGCCGATGCTGCCGGTGGAGCCGAGCACGGCGATGCCGAGCGGCGCGCTCATGCGAGCCATCCGGAGCCGAGAAGTCCGAGCGCGTACAAAGGCGCCGCCGCAGTCACACTGTCGATACGATCCAACATGCCCCCATGCCCCGGCAAAAGCTTGCCGCTATCTTTGAGTCCCACGGCGCGCTTGAACATGCTCTCGGTCAAGTCGCCAACGATCGAGATGATACCCACGGCCGCGCCGAATCCCACCGTCGCCAACACCGGCAGTGCGAACAGCAGCGCACCGAGCCAGGCGAGCGCGATCACCATGGCAAGGCCCCCCACCGCTCCCTCCCAGGTCTTCGCCGGGCTCACGCGCGGGGCGAGTTTCAGGCGCCCGAAGCGCCGACCCGCGAAGAACGCGCCGATGTCCGAGCCCGTGACGAAGATCAGCAGCCAGAGCACCAGCTGCGGACCCGTCGCAAAACCCCTCCGAACGCCGAGCAAGGTGGCGAGCGCGAGGAAGGCCGGCACCAACACCGGGATCCCGCAGAGCAGGGTCACGAACGGCCGCTGGCGCTCGGGCGCGAGGCACAGCCAAAGAAAGGCGATGCCCCACCAGACGCAGCCCGCCAGGAGCACCCACCCGGCCTGCGGCGAACGGCCCGGCAGGGTCGAGGCGAGCACCAGCAGCAGCACGACCGCGAGGGTATACGCAATTCGCGGCGCAGGCGCATGAATTCCACCGAAACCGGCCCATTCCCAGGCCCCGATCGTGAAGACGATTCCAAATCCGCCGATCGCCCAGCGCGACGGCAGCAGGAACAGCGCCGCCAATAGCGTCAGACCGAGCAAGGCGCCGGTGATCACACGCGTCTTGAGCATGGGAACTAGTCGGACACCGGCCGCATCAATCAAGCATCGCTGCTGGCGGCCAACTGGGCGGACGTCTTTCCGTAGCGACGCTCCCGACGCAGAAAATGCTCGAAGGCCGCGTCCAGGTGGGCCGTCGAGAACTCCGGCCAGAGCACCTCGCTGAAGTACAGTTCGGTGTAGGCAAGATTCCAGAGCAGGAAATTGCTGATCCGCTGCTCCCCGCCCGTGCGGATCAGCAAATCCGGATCCGGCAAACCGGCGAGGGCGAGTCGTCCGGCCAGGTCGGTATCGCCGATGCAACCCGGCTCGATCCGGCCCGCGGCCGCATCCGCGGCCAACGAGCGGCAGGCCTGAACGATATCCCATCGACCGCCGTAGGCGACCGCGACCTGCAGCCCCAAGCCCGTGTTGTGCTCCGTCAGGGCCTCGGCGGCAATCATGCGCGCGGCCAGTTCCGTGCCGAGCAGCTCGCGATCGCCGATGCAGCGCAGGCGCACGCCATTGCGGTGCAGATCCTCGATTTCGCGAACCAGGGCATCGAGGAAAAGATTCATCAGCATGCCGACTTCGTCGGGCGGTCGACGCCAGTTCTCGCTGCTGAAGGCGAACAGGGTCAGGAATCGAACACCGCGATTCGCACATTCCTCGACGACGCGCCGGACGACTTTGACGCTCGCCCGATGTCCCGCCGGCCGCGGCAGGCCGCGCGAACGCGCCCAACGGCCATTGCCGTCCATGATGATCGCAACGTGCTGCGGCGAGTCGGTCATGGGAGGTTTCAGTGCAAGTCTCCGAAGCTCAGACCTGCATCAGTTCCTTTTCCTTCTCGGCCATCGCCTGGTCGATCTCGGCGACGTGCTTGTCGGTGAGCTTCTGGATCTCCTCCTGCGCGCGGCGATCATCGTCCTGCGCGATCAGTTTCTCCTTGAGCATCTCCTTCAATTCGTTCATGACCTCGCGGCGCACGTTGCGCACCGAGACCCGGGCGCCCTCCGCCTCCGACCGCACGACCTTGGTGATGTCGCGCCGGCGCTCTTCGGTCAAGGCCGGCATGGCGATGCGGATCAAGGTGCCGGCGGTATTCGGCGTGAGTCCGAGATCGGACTTGTAGATGGCCTTCTCGATGATCGGCACCATCGCCTTCTCCCACGGCGTCACGGTCAGCGTGCGGGCGTCCTCCGAAGCGATGTTAGCCACCTGGTTCAGGGGCATTTCGGAGCCGTAGTAATCGACCTTGATGTGTTCGATGAGGCTCGTATGGGCCCGGCCCGTACGCAGCTTCTTCAGCTGGTCCCTGAACGTCGAGACGCATTTCTGCATGCGTAGGGTGGCATCCTTCTTGATGTCGTTCAGCATGAGATCCTCTTAAGGGTCGACAGAAACTACCGTGCCCACGTCCTCGCCTTGCACGATACGCAACAAATCGCCGGCATGGAAAAGATTGAAGATTTGTAATGGGAGCTTGTTCTCCCGGCACATCACGATCGCGGTCGCGTCCATGACGTTCAGGCGATCGTTCAACACCTTGTCGAAGGTCAGGTGGGTGTAGCGTTTGGCGTCCGGGTTCTTGAGCGGGTCGGAATCGTAGACGCCGTTGACCTTGGTCGCCTTGAGTAAAATGTCCGCATTGATCTCGATCGCGCGGAGGCTCGCGGCCGTATCGGTCGTGAAAAAGGGATTGCCGGTGCCCGCGCCGAAGATCACGACGCGCCCCTTCTCGAGGTGGCGGATCGCCCGCCGGCGGATGTAATCCTCGCAGACCTCGTTGATGCGCAGCGCCGACATCACGCGCGCGTAGGTGCCGAGTCCCTCCAGGGCATCCTGCATCGCCAGCGCGTTGATCACGGTCGCGAGCATGCCCATGTGGTCGCCGGTCACGCGGTCCATGCCGGCCCGCGCCAGTCCCGCACCGCGGAAGATGTTGCCGCCGCCGATCACGACGGCGACCTGTACGCCCATCAGCGTCAATTCCCGGATTTCCGCCGCGATACGCTTGAGGATCGCCGGATCGATGCCGTAATCCTCTTTCCCCAGCAGCGCCTCACCGGACAGCTTGACCAAGATTCTGCGGTAACGCGCCGTGGCAGTCGTATTCGTCGTCATCTTGGGTCCTACTATACCCGGCCGCCCAGCCCGGCGCGGGCTCTATGGTCTCGCGTGGGCCTCGTTCCTCAGGTCGATGCCTTGACCTGGTCCATGACGTCCTTGACGAAGTCCTCCTGCTTCTTCTCGATCCCGGCACCGACTTCGAAGCGCACGAATTGTGTGACCGTCGCACCCGCCTTCTTCAAGAGCTTCTCGACCGTGGTATCCGGATCCTTGACGAACGGCTGGCCCACGAGCGTGATTTCGGCCAAATACTTGCGCAAGCGCCCCTCGATCATCTTGGCGATGATCTCCGGCGGCTTGTTCTCGCCCTTGGTCTGCTCGGCGAGGATCTCGCGCTCCTTGTCGAGTACGGTCGCAGGCACGCCGGCCGCGTCGATATAGGCGGGATTCGCGGCCGCGACGTGCATCGCGAGATCCCTCGCCAGGGCTTCGTCGCCGCCCTGCAGCGCCACGACGGCGCCGATACGGCCGCCATGCAGATAGACGCCCAAGGCGGTCGGTGCCGTCACCGTGGCGAAGCGTCGCACGGAGATATTCTCGCCGATCTTCGCGACCAGGACGCGTCGCACGCCGTCGAGGGTGCTGTCGCCGTGCGCCGTGGCGAGCAGCCCCGTCAGGTCGGCAGGGGTGTGGGCGAGCGCGGCGCGCGCCACGTCCCGGGCGAAGCCCAGGAACTCGTCGCCACGGGCGACGAAGTCGGTTTCGCAGTTGACCTCGACGATCACGGCCTTGAGGCCGGCCCGCTCGCTCGCGACCGTGCCTTCGGCGGCGACCCGCGCGGCCTTCTTGTCGGCCTTCGCGAGACCGGTCTTGCGCATCAGTTCCGCGGCGGCGTCCAGATCGCCCTTCGTTTCGACGAGCGCCTTCTTGCACTCCATCATGCCCGCGCCCGTTCGCTCGCGGAGTTGTTTCACAGCATCGGCCGTAATAGTCATACTCGATTCACCCAGTAGCAGTTGGTGGAGACGCCCGCGGGCGCTCCGAGATCAAAGTGTGGGGCGGGACCTTGGCATTCCAAGGTCCCGCCCCGGTCGACGGCCTGACTCGACGGCCCCAGTCGGCGGCGAGTCGATCAGGCGCCGCGCGTCGGCGCGCGACGACCGGCGGGCCGGCGCCGCGGCGCACTCGCCGGACGGGTCTCGGCGGGCGGCGCATCGACGGCATCGACTTCGTCCACTTCGGGTTCTTCCTCGGGCGCCGCGACGGCCGCGACCCCTGGAATGACGGTCACCGGCACCTTGCGGCGCGGCGCGGGCTTCTTGCCGCGCGGGGGAGCGGGCGGCCGGCGGGGGCCGCCGGCCTGCTTCTTCGGATTGCCCGCTTCGTCGAGTTCGACGAACTCGTCTTCCCCGACCGGCACCTCCGGCAAGGCCGCCCTGCCCTCGAGGACGGAGTCGGCGACGCCGCCGGCGTACAGCAGGATGGCGCGCATCGCATCATCGTTGCCCGGAATCACGTAATCGATCCCGTCGGGCGAGCAGTTCGTGTCCACGACCGCGACCACGGGAATCCCCAGCTTGCGGGCTTCGTGGATCGCGATTTCCTCGTGACCGACGTCGATCACGAACAGCGCGTCGGGCAGCGCGGTCATGTCGCGGATACCGCCGAGGCTGCGCAGCAGCTTGTCCATTTCCCGGCGCAGCATCTGCGCCTCTTTCTTGCCGCGCCGGTCGAGGGCACCGCTCTGGGCCATTTCGTCGAGTTCGTTCAAGCGCTTGATCGACTGCCGAATGGTCTTGAAATTGGTGAGCATGCCCCCCAGCCAACGCTGGTTGACGTACGGCATACCGCAGCGGGAGGCCTCTTTTTGAACGGCATCGCGCGCCGAGCGCTTCGTGCCGACGAACAGGATCTTGCCGCCCTCGCCCGCCACGCTCTTGATGAAGGCGGCCGCGGTCGTATAAAGAGGCTGGGTCTTCTCGAGGTTGATGATATGGATTTTGTTGCGTTCGCCGAAAATGAACGGAGCCATCTTCGGGTTCCAGAAGCGCGTTTGGTGCCCGAAATGGACGCCGGCTTCCAGCATTTGTCGCATGGACACGCTAGACATCGAAACTCCTTTGTTTGGGTTGAGCCTCCGCGCATCCCAATCGGCAACCCGCCACAGTCCTTCGGAAAGACGCCCCCGCTCCTCAAATTGAGGGAACAGCGGCCTGATTCGAAGGTTTGTGCCGGGCACC
>Ga0116230_10000087_pt1 | contig 66776 bp, 59 predicted proteins | sample S1TSphfallax_3_FD_88678 | JGI IMG/M metagenome (GOLD analysis project Ga0116230, IMG submission 88678) | Host-associated microbial communities from peat moss isolated from Minnesota, USA - S1T2_Fd - Sphagnum fallax MG | ecosystem: Host-associated > Plants > Peat moss > Unclassified | place...
GGGCGGCGAAGAGCTTTATGAGCACGCCAGCCGCACGCTCGGCTTGGGCAACAAGCAGGTTTCCTCCGACGGCTTGATTTCGCTTGAAGAAGTGGAATGCATGGGCGCTTGTTCCTGGGCCCCGGCCATTCAGGTCAATTACGATTTTTTTCATCAAGTCACGCCCGAGCGCTTTGACCAGCTAATGGACGCTCTGCGCGATGGCAGTTATGGAAGGCAGGCATCGTAAATGGTTTATAACGAACCCAGTCCGCTGGAAGTGAAGATCATTTCCCAGCGCTTCGAATTGCCCAATTCGGCCTCTATCGAAACGTACCTTGCAACTGAAGGATACGAGGCGATTAAGAAATGCGTCACCATGACGCCCGAAGCCATCATCGACGTGCTGAAAGCTTCGGCGCTGCGCGGCCGCGGCGGCGCGGGCTTTCCCACCGGCTTGAAATGGAGCTTTGTTCCCCGCACCACCGGCAAGCCTACTTACATCATCTGCAATTCGGATGAAAGCGAGCCCGGCACCTGCAAAGACCGGCTGCTGATGGAGAACGACCCTCACCAGCTCATCGAAGGCATGATGATTGCCGGCTGGACCATCAAATCCAACAAAGGCTACATCTTCATTCGCGGTGAATACCGTTACCTGATTCCCATTGTCGACAAAGCCATTGAGGAAGCCTACGCTCATGGCTACCTGGGCAAAAATATTTTGGGCACTGGCTGGGATTTCGATATGTACACGCACACCGGCGCGGGCGCTTATGAATGCGGTGAGGAATCGGCGCTGCTGGAATCTTTGGAAGGCAAGCGTGGAATCCCGCGCCTGAAGCCGCCATTCCCGGCTGTCGTCGGCGCGTTCCAATCGCCCACAATTTTGAATAACTGCGAAACGTTTTCACACGTCCCCGTCATCTTCCGCAAAGGCGCTGAATGGTTCGCCGGTTTGGGCACGCCGAAAAACGGGGGCACGCGCCTCACCTGCGTTTCCGGCCACGTAAAGAAGCCCGGAGTTTATGAGATCCCCATGGGCTTCCCCATGATGCGGCTGATTAACGAAGTCTGCGGCGGCATGCGCAACGGCAAAAAACTGAAAGCAGTCATTCCCGGCGGATCGTCCGCGCCGGTGCTGCGCGCCGAAGAATGCACCGACCTGCTTCTGGATTTCGACTCCATCGCAAAAGCAAAATCCATGGCTGGTTCCGGCGGCTTGGTTATTCTGGACGAAGACACCGACATTGTCAAGGTCGCGCTGCGCACCATCAAGTTCTACGCGCATGAAAGCTGCGGCTGGTGCATCCCGTGCCGCGAAGGCACCACGTGGCTCAAGAAAATTCTGACGCGCTTTGATGAAGGCGGCGGCAAAGAAAGCGACATCGATTTGATAGGCGAACTGGCCGCCAACATGCTGGGCCGCACCTTCTGCGCGCTGGGCGACGCCGCTGCCATGCCCACCGGCGGTTTTATCGCCAAATTCCGCGATGAATTTGAGGCCAAGCTGCGCCAGGGCGCACCCGCCAAGCAGCAGGCCGAACTGGTGAATATTTAAAAGGACATTTATGGCTGACCCAGTTAAATTCACAATCGACGGCCAGCAGCTTCAAGCCGCGCCCGGAACGCTGCTGATCAACGCCGCCAAAGAATCCGGAATCTCCATCCCCGCCTTTTGCTACTACGACGGCCTGTCGCTTCAAGCCGCTTGCCGCATGTGCCTGGTGGAAGTGGAAAAAACGCCCAAGCTTCAGGTGGCCTGCACGCTGCCCGTCGCCGAAGGCATGGTGGTTCATACCGATTCTGAGCAGGTCCGCAAAGCCCGCAAAGGTACGCTGGAATTTCTGCTGACCAACCATCCGCTCGATTGTCCGGTTTGCGACAAAGGCGGCGAATGCGAATTGCAGGACATGGTCTTCCGCTACGGCGCGGGCGAAAGCCGCTATCGCGAAACCAAGCTGCACGTGGATGAAAAGCAATGGTCGCCCGTGGTTTTCTACGACGCGCCCCGCTGCATCCTCTGTTACCGCTGTGTCCGCATCTGCAACGAAGGCATGGGCGTGAACGCGCTGAGCATTGGCAATCGCGGCGCGGCCGCTGAAATTATTCCCAACGGCGTGGATCATCTGGATTGCGACGAATGCGGCGCTTGCATCGACATCTGCCCCGTCGGCGCGCTCACCTCCGGCACTTACCGCTACAAAACCCGCCCTTGGGAAATGGACCACATTGGCACCGTTTGCGCGCACTGCTCCAACGGCTGCAAGACCACGCTGGGCATCCGCAACGGAGAAATCATCCGCGCCAACAACCGCGACCGTTCCGGCATCAACGACGAATTCCTTTGCATCAAGGGCCGCTACGGTTTCGATTTCAACACCAATCCCGAGCGCCTGACCAGTCCGCTGGTGCGTAACGCCCAAGGCGAGTTGCGGCCTGTCTCCTGGGCCGTGGCCTTGGCAACCATTGCCAAGCGCTTCATTGAAATCAAGAACCGCCACGGCAAATTCGCCGTCATCGGATCGAACCACACCACCAACGAAGAAAACTTCCTGCTGCAGAAGTTTGTGCGCCAGACCTTGGGCACTTCGAATATCGATCACCACCGCACCGGCGACGTGGCTTCCATGATTGACGCGCTGCATGGCAAAACCGGCATGATGGCCACGATGAACGATCTGTATTCCACCAAAGCCGCGCTGGTGATTGGCACGGATCTGGCGCAGGAACATCCGCTTATCGCATTCCAGTTGCGCGCCAACTGGCGTCATCATAAAGCGCACGTTTACACCGTCACTCCCGGCAAGGTGCGTGAAGACGATTACGCCGCGTCATCCGTTCGCTGCGCGGAAGGCGGCGAACTGGACGCGCTGGAAACTCTGCGCGACAAGCTCAAGGCCGAGCCGGAACTGGTCATCCTCTTCGGCGATTCCATCAAGGGCCCGCTGATCCGCCAACTGGTCGGCTTTGGCGACAGCCTCGGCGTTCCGGTCAAATACGTTTGCCTGGTGGATTATTCTAACTCGCGCGGCGCATCCGATATGGGCTTGCTGCCTGACCTGCTCCCCGGCTATTATCCGGTGTCCGAAGGCGGTTTGCAGCCGGGCCTGAATTATTTCGGCATGCTGACCGCGACCGACCTGGATGCGTTCTGGGTGGTCGGCGCAAATCCGCTGGCGCGTTATAAGATGGCGTCTCCCAACGCGTTCATCGTGGTGCAGGATATGTTCCTGACCGAAACCGCGCGCAAGGCGAATGTGGTCTTGCCGGCCGCTTCCGCTTATGAAAAAAGCGGAACCGTCACCAACGTCACTGGCGAAGTGCAAAAGCTGACGCGCGCCGCCAAAACCATGGGCGCAAAATCGGATCTCGAAATTATCAGCCTTATCGCGCGCGATATGCGCGTGGATCTGGGATCGTCAAAGCCGGAAGTCATCTTCCAGGAAATTCGCAGAGTGGTCCGCGGCTACGATGTTCCCACCGAAGCCATTGAGACCGGCGGCGCTGCGGCCACCGTTCCGCTGAACGGCCGCGTGGAGTACACGCCGCGTCCGGAAATGGTGCAATCGGCCCGCAACACGCTCTTCACGTCCGGCACGCTGGGCCGCTATTCCAAAATGCTGAACGAAGTGCTGGAATCTCCCGGCCGGATCTATAACGATGCAGCCGGGCATCTGGAAGACGGCGGCGTGGCTGCCAAGACAGAAACGGTGACGGAGCAGCGATGACATTTTTCATTGTTATAACTCTCATCAAGATGGCGATTGTTTTCGGCGTCTTCATGACTACTCTTGCTTATTTGCAATGGGTGGAGCGAAAAGTGCTGGCGCATATTCAGTCGCGCACTGGTCCCCTGCGGGTGGGTCCGCACGGCTTGATGCAGCCTTTGGCCGACGTGCTGAAGTTGCTGACGAAAGAAGACCTGCTGCCGCCTTACGTCAACAAATTTTTCTTTCTTCTCGCCCCGTTTATCGCGGTTTCGCTCGCGCTGATTTCCATCGCCATCATTCCGTTTGGCCCGGCTGTTCCGATTTTCGGCGGCCGGTCCACATATCTACAGATCACCGATTTGAACGTCGGGATTTTGTTTATCCTGGCCATCAGCGCCGTCTCGGTTTATGGCATCGCCCTGGCCGGCTGGTCTTCGAACAACAAATATTCGCTCATCGGCGGCCTGCGCAGCAGCGCGCAAATGATCAGCTATGAACTGCCGCTGACCCTCGCCATTGTTGCCCCGCTGCTAATGGCTAACACGTTGTCATTCCGCGGCATTGTCGATTCCCAAGGCGGCTACGTTCTGGGCTTCATTCCGCGCTGGAGCATCTTCCAAGGTCCGTTCCCGCAGATCTTCGGCTTTCTCATTTTCATGATTGCCGGATTTGCCGAAACCAACCGCATTCCGTTCGATCTTCCCGAAGCGGAAAACGAGCTGGTGGCCGGCTTCCACACCGAATACAGCAGCATGAAGTTCGCCTGCTTCTTCATGTCTGAATACGCCAACATGGTGACAATCACCTGCGTGGCCACGCTGCTGTTTCTGGGCGGCTGGCAGCCATTGTTTCCAGCGCCTTATTCGAATTGGATTCCCACGCTGGCCTTCCTGGGCGCGGCACTCCTTTTCATCGTCGCCATTCCACGCCGCAAATGGGACCGCTTCACCTACCCTGTTTTCACGCTCGTCATGGTGGTTCTGGCCGCCATCTTCGCCGTCCCCTTCCTGCAAACCTATCTGGTGCCCATCTTCTGGTTCGCCAGCAAGGCCGGATTCCTGCTCTTCACCTATATCTGGGTTCGCGGCACTTTGCCGCGCTTCCGCTATGACCAGTTAATGCACTTCGCCTGGACCTTCCTGTTCCCCTGCGCGCTGGTCAACCTGCTGCTCACCGCCTTTGGAGTGTCGATATTCGACAAATAATTATGGACACATTCCTCTTCATCCTCTTCGCCACCATCTCCGTCGTTTGCGCCTTTAATCTGGTGCTGCAGACCCATCCTATTTCCAGCGCCCTGTCGCTGATTGGCGTCATGGGATCGCTGGCGGTTCTCTATCTTTTGCTGGGCGCGGAATTCATCGCCATGGCGCAGATGATCGTGTATGGCGGCGCGGTGATGGTGCTGTTTATCTTCGTCATCATGCTGCTGAATGCGGGCGCGGAAAAAAGCGGCGGCAAATCCTGGTTTGCGCAAATCCTTGGTCTACCGCTGCTCTCAGCCTTTGTCGCCGTCCTGGCCTTCATCATTCGCATGGTTCTGCCTGCCACCAGCCCGGTGCAGTTTGGAAGCTGGGTGGGTGGCACCGCCGCCGACGTGGGCAAGGCCATCTTCACCACTTATCTGCTGCCTTTTGAAATCATCTCGGTGCTGATCCTGATCGCCCTCCTGGGCGCGGTGGTGCTGGCCAAAAAGGAGATCGAATAATATGCATGGCGTCCCCATTTCCTGGTATCTTGCCCTGAGCGTTGTTCTCTTTGGGCTGGGCGTGGCCGGGTTCGTCTATCGCAAGAGCGTCATCACGGTGTTCATGTCCATTGAGCTCATGCTGAATGCCGTCAACTTGTCATTCATAGCCTTCTCCTACCAGCTCCAGCGCATCGACGGCCACATCTATACTTTCTTTGTCATGGTCGTGGCTGCGGCAGAAGCTGCCGTCGGACTGGCCATCATTCTCACCATCTTCAAAAACCGCGGGACGCTTCAAATCGACGAAGTGGATTCGCTGAAAAATTAAACGATACCCAACATGAACCTCTGGCTCATTCCCATCTTCCCGCTGCTTGGTTTCCTGCTCAACGGGCTCATCGGCAAGCGTCTGGCGAAACCGGTCATCAGCATCATTGCCGTCGGTTCAGTCGCGGCTTCTTTTGCTTTCGTTCTTTTCACGCTGTCGCAGTTGATGCCGTTCAGCGCAGCCTACACGGAACACTATTACACCTGGTTTCAGAGCGGCTTCCTCAATGTCGGCGTCGATTTCACGGTGGACCGTCTGACCGCCATCATGCTGCTGGTGGTCACCGGCGTTGGCCTGCTCATTCACACCTACGCGCTCGGCTACATGGACCACGAAGGGGGTTTCTACCGCTTCTTCAGCTACCTCAACCTGTTCATGTTCTTCATGCTGGTGCTGGTGCTGTCTTCCAACCTGCTGGTGCTGTTCGTCGGCTGGGAAGGCGTGGGGCTGTGCAGCTATCTGCTGGTCGGCTTTTACTTCACTGAAAAATTCGCCTCCGACGCCGCCAACAAAGCCTTCATCGTCAACCGCATTGGCGACTTCGGCTTCATGCTGGGCATGCTCCTGCTGGTCATCCATTTCCATACTCTGGACTTCGGCAAGCTGGCCCTCGCCGCCGCTCATGCGCCTGTCGAAAGTGCCATCGGCGCGCTCACCGCCATTACCCTGCTGCTGTTTGTCGGAGCCACCGGCAAGTCCGCGCAAATCCCGCTCTATGTCTGGCTCCCGGATGCCATGGCTGGCCCGACGCCTGTCTCAGCTTTAATCCACGCCGCCACCATGGTGACGGCCGGCGTCTACATGATCGCGCGCATGGCGTTCCTCTACGACCACACACCCATCGCCATGCATGTTGTTGCTGTCATCGGCCTGCTCACCGCCGTCTTCGCCGCCACCATCGGCATTACCCAATACGACATCAAGAAAGTTTTCGCTTACTCAACCGTTTCGCAGCTCGGCTACATGTTCCTGGGCGTCGGCCTGGGCGCTTATTCCGCCGGCGTCTTCCACCTAATGACCCATGCCTTCTTCAAAGCGCTGCTGTTCCTGGGCGCGGGCAGCGTCATTCACGGACTGGAAGGCGAGCAGGATCTCCGCCACATGGGTGGCCTCCGCAAATACATGCCCATCACCTGCTACACGCTGGCCGCCGCCAGTCTGGCCATTTCCGGGTTCCCCTTCACCTCCGGATTCTTCAGCAAAGACGCCATTCTCAGTGCCGCTTTTGAAAAAGAGCCCTGGATGTTCTGGGTGGGCGCAATCACCGCCGGCGTCACCGCCTTCTATGTCTTCCGCGCATTCTTCATGGCCTTCTTCGGGCGCTATCGCGGACATCACCATCCGCATGAATCGCCGCTTGTCATGACCGGCCCGCTGATGGTTTTGGCCGTGTTGTCGCTCGGCGGCGGTTTCTTGAGCGTTCCCAAATGGCTGGCACCCACATTTCCGCTTTCGGAATCCGAAAACATGACGCCCATGATTATTTCCGTCATCTTCGGCCTCTGCGGTATTGCCCTGGCCTGGCTAATGTACGTCAACAAACCATCGCTTGCCGAATCCGCGAAAACTGCCGCCGGCCCGCTCTATACGCTGGTCTACAACAAATATTACATCGACGAAATTTACTCAGCCATCATCGTGAAGCCGCTGGAACTCTTCTCGAAATTCGTCCTCTGGAAAGGCGTCGATGACACCGTCATCGACAAAGGCGCGGTCAATGGCCTGGGCCATCTGGTGCGCGGCTGGGGCAACCTGTTCCGCCTGTTTCAATCCGGCAGCATCCGCAATTATGCCACCTGGGTTTTGGCCGGATCTTTGCTGATTATCTTCGTCCTCGGCCTGGTCGGAGGCGCACAATGAACCTTCTCGCAATCCTCTTGCTGCTGCCGCTCGCCGGCTTCTTCATCACCATGGCTTCGCCGCGCGAATCCAAAGTCCCGTATCTGGTCGCGCTGGCCACCACCCTCATCACGTTCTTCCTGTCGCTCGGCTTAATCGGCCCCGCTGGAGCCGACGCCGCCCATTTCTCCTCCGTCATTGACGCGCCCTGGATCACCTCGCCCAACTTTCACATTAACCTGCACATGGGCGTGGATGGCATCAGCCTCTGGCTCGTGATTCTGACCACCTTCTTGCTTCCCATTGCCGTTTGGATGTCGGAAAGCATGATCAAAGACCGGCCCAAGAGCTTCTTCGCTCTCCTTCTGCTGTTTGAATTCGGCCTCATCGGCGTCTTCACCGCACTGGATCTTTTCGTCTTCTACCTGTTCTGGGAAGTGGCGCTGGTGCCCATGTACATTATGGTGGGCGCCTGGGGCAGCGGCAAGCGCGGACCCGCCGCCGTCAAGTTTTTCGTCTACACCATGTTCGGCTCCGTGCTGATGCTGGCGTCCCTGCTTTATCTGCTCTCGCTCACCGGCACGACGGATTACATCGGCATCCTGACCGCCTTCTCCACCGGCCACCTCACGCTGACCTCTCAGCAGCAGCTCCTCATCTTCCTCGGCTTCTTCATGGCCTTCGCCGTCAAGGTGCCCATCTTCCCGTTCCATACCTGGCTGCCGAACACTTACACGCAAGCGCCCATGCCCGCCACGTTCCTGCTGGCCGCCATCATGTCCAAAATGGGCACCTACGGGCTGCTGCGCTTCTCGCTGACCATGTCGCCCGGCGGCGCTCAGCGCTGCGCTCCCTGGATCGCCATATTGGCCATCATCGGCATCATTTACGGCGCGCTCATCGCCCTGATGCAGACCAACGTCAAGCGCCTCATTGCGTATTCCTCCATCAGCCACCTGGGCTTCATTGTTCTGGGAATTTTCGCCTTTAACCAGCAAGGCGCGGACGGCGCGGTTTATCAAATGCTGGCGCACGGCCTGTCCACCGGAGCGCTCTTCCTGCTGGCCGGTTATCTGGAGCAGCGCCGCGGATCGCTCGAAATTGCCGATCTCGGCGGCATCGCCACGCCCGCCCCCGCCTTCGCCACCGTTTTCCTTATCACGCTTTTCGCCAGCGTCGGCCTGCCCACGCTGTGCAACTTTATCGGCGAATTTCTGGTCCTGCAAGGCGCGGCCATCGCGCATTTCACCTGGGCCGCCTGGGCCGCAGTCGGCGTCATTCTGTCCGCCGGCTATATGCTCTGGATGTACCAGCGCGTCTTTCTGGGCAAGACCAGCGAAAGCACCGAATCCATGCCCGACCTCGCCTCGCGTGATTGGGTCCCGGTTGTGCCATTGATCGCGCTGATGATCTGGCTGGGCTGCTATACCCAGAGCTTCATGCCGTTCATCAGTTCCGCCACCAACAATATTCTTGAACAGACACAGATGAACAACACCTATCAGGTTCGTTCCGGTTCTAAGGAACTGGCGGAGGCTCGCCATGCCCGCTAATTTCGTCCCCGCCGCCAGCGATTATTTGCGCCTGGCGCCCGAAATCGCCCTGACCATTTTCGGCATCCTCATTATGCTGCTGGAGGCTGTCGCCAAGGGCAAGCGCACTTATCTCGCCTATATCTCGCTCATCGGCATTGCGGCCGCCTTTCTCCTGAATCTGGCCGCTTACAGCGATCCCGGCCCCGCCTTCCAGCACATGATTGTCGTGGACGCTTACGCCACCTTCTTCCGCGCCCTGGTTCTGGTGGTCGGCTTCCTCTGTATTCTCGCCTCCATCAGTTACCTCGACCGCGAAGGCGCGCAAGGCGGCGAATATTACGCGCTCATTCTGTTCTCGCTCGTCGGCCAATGCACGCTGGCCACTTCCGCCGACCTCATCATGGTCTTCATCGGCCTCGAAATTTCCTCCATCGCCACCTACATCTTGGCCGGCTATCTGCGCGACGACCGCCGCAACAACGAAGCCGCCTTGAAATACTTTCTGCTCGGCTCCTTTGCGACCGGCTTCCTGCTCTATGGCGTGGCCTGGATCTTCGGCATGGTCGGCTCGACGAATCTGGACGCCATTCGCGTCGCTCTCGAAAGCAACAGCGGCAGCCCCCGAATCCTGCAAGTGATCGCCGTCGCCGCCGCCCTGATCTTCGTCGGGCTCGGCTTCAAGGTTTCCATTGCGCCGTTCCAAATGTGGGCGCCCGACGTCTACCAGGGTGCCGCCGCACCCGTCAGCGCCTTCATGTCAGCTGGCCCGAAAGCGGCCGCCTTCGCCGTGTTCTTCCGCATCTTCATGACCTCCTTCCGGCCCATGGAAGACCGCTGGATTGTGCTGGTCTGGGGCTGCGCGCTCGCGACCATGCTCATCGGCAACTTCGCCGCGCTGCTTCAAAGCAATGTCAAAAGGCTGCTGGGCTACAGCTCCATAGCGCACGCGGGCTATGTGCTGGTGGCGCTGACCGCCGCTTCCGAAGTGGGAACAGCCGCCGCTATGTTTTATCTGGCCTCCTACGCCTTGATGAACATCGGCGCATTCGCGATTATCAGCCACATCGCCGCGCGCCATGAACGTTTTGTGAAAATTGAAGATCTGGCCGGCCTCGGCCGCCGCCAGCCGGTTCTGGCCGCGCTGTTCGCGCTGTTTGTTTTCTCGCTCATCGGAGTTCCGCTGACCGGCGGATTCTTTGGAAAGTTCTACGTCTTCGAAGCGGCGCTGCATTCGAACCTGGTCTGGCTGACCGTGCTGGGCTTGGTGAACAGCGCGATTGCGGCGTTTTACTATCTGCGGATTATAGTCGCCATCTATATGCACGAACCAGGCGAAGCAACGGCGGAAATCGGCGCCCCGGCCCCGGGATTGAATCTCGCGATATGGGCCAGCGCGATAGGAGTTCTGGTGCTTGGGATTTTCCCGTCGGCGCTACTTAAGTTCGCCTCCATCTCCGCCGCCGCGTTTAAGTAATCTCAGTAGTGAGATTGGCTTGATCTAACTGCTTTTGCGCTTCTGATGAATCCATGCTGCACCCGGTATTGCAAAAAGAATTGTCCACAGAAAAAACCCGAAGATAAAGAGCTGGGTCTGCTCTTGCCGGTCAGCCGCATCCAGGCCAAACCGAAGCCCCGCCGCGAAAAAGAGCGAGAGCAATGACAGAATCAAACTAGGTGAGAAGCTTTTGAGTCCAGCCCTCCTCTTCCCTGATAAGAAATCAAGGCCTCGCCCCACAAAGCACCAGGCAGGAACAGCAAGGAAAGGGTATGAAATGGCTTCCCACCCGTCGCGCCCCATCGAGACTGGATACCAATTTCCCCTATGCGAAATTAAGAGTGAAATCGCTACATCAAGGAATTTAGCTGGCGCATTGAAAATCACAATTGATCTAACGGCCCCGAATGTAGCCCCGCGAATCGCCAATGGCAACAAGTCCTTAAGTGCGGTTGACACTATTCTGATCGGCCCTGAGTTATTGGGAAAGTAACGAAGTCGAAAAAGAATGACCAGAACGCTGATCGGCACCAGATAGGTCCAAAGGATGATGGAGAAAATCGGCATCAGAACAGAAAACGACGGGTTACGCCTCCAAAAAAAGTTCTTCACTTACGCCGACGCTTTCGCAAATTCATGAAACATCAGCATAAGCGACCTGTGTTGTGGGCTCGGGGATTGTTAGACCATCTTCATGCATGCCTTCGAGATGAAACGAAATCCCCCCTTCCATCAAGTGTTTAATTTCTTCAATTGAGCCACCGGTGGCAATACAACCTGGCAAATCCGGAGCATGGGCGCTGTAATTGCTCCCGTTCACTTTTTCAATCACGATCGCATACTGCATCAATTTACCCTCCTCTCTATTCTTGCCTGCCTTAAAATTGTCGCCAGTGTCTTCGGATTCACTTCGGCACTGGGCTTGCCGGCAATCGTCACGCGGCGCTCTTCGTCGGATGCGTGTATTGTTGATGGCTCCCGCGTTGAGAGGTGAACCGCCAGCCGTCTTCTTCAATGAGCCGGATCAATTCGCGAAACTTCATTCGTATCTGCTCCGCGCAAACAGGTCACACTATCCAAAATACTCCAGCAACTCCGAAATCCTCTCCACCCGCAACAACCGCGGATGCCCCTCCGGCACCTCCTCCTTCTCCAAACTCCAAGTCCGAGCATGCGGCACATACACCGCATTCAACCCAGCCGCCAAAGCCGGATTAATGTCCGACTTCGGCGAATTCCCAATCATCCACGTATGCTGATGGTCAAAACCCTGATCCTCCGCCAGCATCAAATAAGCCTCGCGATTCTTTTCCTTCACAATCTCCGCATGCCGAAAATATTTGCCCAGCCCGGACCGGTCCACCTTAATCTGCTGCTCATCCTTGTCGCCCTTGGTGAAAATCGTCAACGTGTGCCGCTCCGAAAGCTTCGCCACCGTTTCCGCCACGCCCTCAATCAGTTCCACAGGCTTGCGCAAAATCGCATGCGCAAACTCTTCCACCGTCTGCAAATCCGCCTCACCCACCTGCCGCTCCGCCAAATGCCGCAAGCACTGCTGCAAATTCAAGGCAAAATTCTTCGACCCATACCCATGAATCTTCGCGTTTGCCGCTTCAATCTCGTCCAGCACCGTGCGCACCTGCTCCGGCGTCAAAGTCGAATGGTTCAGGTAATCGCAAAACCGGTTAAACGCCTCTTCAAAATAGATATTGTTTTCCCAAAGCGTGTCGTCGGCGTCAAAAATCAAGGACTGCCGTTCCCTAATGATCATCCCCAGTCCCCAACTTCTTCGCATGCCCATTCAAAGGCGCAACCCGCTTGGCCAGCGTGATCCGCTCCTGTTTCACCACATATTCCGGAACCGCCTTCACCAGAAACTCCAGCCGCTCCACTTCCGAACGCAGCGCCAAAACCATCTGCCGCTTGTCCACGTCATCCAGCAGGCAGGCGATGCGAAAGCTCAGCCGAGTCGTGGAGCCCGCCTCCGCCTCGCGCCCTTCCAATGCCAGCAATCTTCGGTGCGCCACCGCCGCGCGCGCTTTCAATTCCGTTGGCACCTCAGTCAAATCCACGTCTTCAAAAAACTCCACTTCCGCGCGGAGGTAAGGACGGTCCTCATTAATGCCCAAAATCCGAAAACGCCGCTGCCCCACGGCCAGCAAATCCATCCGCCCATCGTCATAGCGGCGCATCACTTTTTGCACAACAGCGGTGCAGCCGATATTGATAATCCCCTCGTCCTTGGCCAGCACCACTCCAAACTCAGATTCAGCGCCTCCGCCCTCGGAGGCGGCAATAATTTCCCCCATCATCTCCTTGTATCGGTCTTCAAAAATATGCAGTGGAAGCGGCATCGCTGGCAGAAGCACCAGCGGCAGCGGAAACAGCGGAACAAGCTGCAAACCCATGCCTCCATTATCAGCGGTTCGCTTCTGGCCGCGAAGCTTGGCGATATACTAAATCGCAAGCGTGACCCTCTGAATGACATTAAAGCTGAAGCGCACGCCTGGAATTTATCTGGTCGGCTTCATGGCCAGCGGCAAATCCACCATCGCCCGTGCGCTCGCCGACGAAATCGGCTGGCCGTTCGTCGATCTCGATCTCGAAATTGAGTCGCGCGCCGGCGCCAGCATCTCGGATATCTTCAAGCAGGTGGGCGAAGCCGCCTTTCGCGACTTGGAGACCAAAGTTCTTCAGCACCACATCTCGCATATCGAAGCCGGCCAGCCGCGCGTCATCGCCCTCGGCGGCGGCGCGTTCATTCAGGAACGCAACTGGAAAATGATCTCCAACAACGGCATCACGCTTTGGCTCGACTGCCCGCTCGAAACCGTGCGCCGCCGCCTGGGCGACGACAACACCCGCCCCCTCGCCGCCAACCGCAACGGCCTCGACCAGCTTTTTGCCGACCGCCGCTCCTTGTACGCGCGCGCCGATTATCGCGTCGACGTCAACACCGATCACGTCCATGAAATCGTTCAGCGCATCATCGCCCTGCCTCTCTTCTAAATGAAACGCGACGCGCTTGCCATATTCCAGGCTGCCCTCGCCGCTGCCGATCCGGAAATATCCACTTTCGAAACCCTGAATCGCCTCAAACTCTCGCTCGAAAAGTTTGAGCGTGTTTATCTCGTGGCCATTGGCAAAGCCGCCGTCGGCATGGCCGCCGCCGTGGAGAAATTCGCGGGCAAGCGCCTCACCGCCGGCATGGTTCTCACCAAGTACGGGCACACCAACCGCAAGCTGCGCCGCGCCAAAATTCGCGAAGCCGCTCATCCCGTTCCCGACGCCGCCGGTCTCGCGGCCTCGGAGGAAATGGAGCAGTTGCTCCGCACGCTAAACGCCCGCGACCTCTTGATCACCGCCATCTCCGGCGGCTCTTCCGCGCTGCTGTCCGCGCCCGCCGCTGGCATCACCCTTGAAGACAAGCAGCTCACCACCGATCTGCTGCTGAAATCCGGTGCCGATATCTCCGAACTCAACGCCGTCCGAAAGCATCTCTCGCGATTAAAGGGCGGTCAAATGGCCGCTCTCGCTTATCCCGCTACCGTCATTGGCCTGCTTCTCTCTGACGTCATCGGGGATACCATCGACGTTATCGGCTCCGGCCCCACAGCGCCCGACTCCTCAACCTTTCAAGACGCCCGTAATGTGCTGGCCAAATACAATCTGATAGATATCGTCCCATCTTCCGTGCGCGTCCGCCTTGAGACTTCCTCCGAAGAAACTCCCAAACCCTCCGACCCGCTCTTCAAGAACGTCCGCAACGTCATCACCGCCAGCAATCATCAAGCCTTAACCGCCGCCGCAGCCAAAGCGCGCGCCTTAGGGTACCGTCCTTTGATCCTCTCCAGCCGCATTCAAGGCGAAGCCAAAGAAGTCGCCCGCGTCCACGCCGCCATCCTGCGCGACGCCCCGCCTAACTCCTGCATTCTCTCTGGAGGCGAAACCACCGTCACCGTGCGGGGGAAGGGAAGAGGCGGCCGCAACCAGGAGTTAGCTCTGGCCCTCGCCATCGATATCGCCGGCGTCCCCAATGTGGCTGCGCTCTGCGCCGGGACCGACGGTTCCGACGGCCCCACCGATGCCGCCGGCGCCTTCGTCACCGGACAAACCATCCTGGATCTCGCCGAAGCCCGCCAATACCTGCGCTCCAATAACTCCTATGAGTTTCTCGATCCGCTGAAAGCCCTCATCAAGACCGGACCCACCGGCACCAACGTCATGGACATCAACATTCTTCTGACCGCTCGAAAAAAGTAAGCGAGTTATCGCCCTGCCTTAAAACTCGCACCCTCCGAAGCCCGCCATAACTCTCCTCCATTACCATTCGCGACTCATGCTGAGCAATCACCAGCGGGCACTCCATCTTGTCCAGCGCCGTCATCACCTCGTCATACTCTTTCGGCTGATCATAAGGCGGGTCCACAAACGCGATATCGCAAACATACTTTGGCAACAGCTTCACCGCCGCGCCGCGAGCCACTACCACGCCATTCCGAATCCCCAGCGAACCGAGATTTTCCTGAATCACCGCAATCGCCTCCGAATTCTTTTCAATCAAGACAACCTTGCCAGCCCCGCGGCTGAACGCTTCAATCCCAACCGCGCCGCTGCCCGCGTAGGCATCCACAAAAACTTTCCCCGCCAATCGCGCAGCCAAAACATTGAATAAAGCCTCACGCAAACGGTCCGGAGTGGGCCGAACCAAACGCCCCGCCACCGTCTTCAATCGCCTGCTGCGAAACTCTCCGCCAATCACCCTCATCCGGCTGAGCATCCTCTCAATCGCAGCGGGCGAAAAGGGGACGGAGAAATATGTCCCCAACAGCCTGCCTGCCTAGGTCTGCAATCCAACTCGGTGGACATATCTCTCCGTCCCCTTTTCGCTGCCCTGCTACCTGCGCACCCCATCACCCTACCTGCACTAGCCCATACCTTCTCTGCCAGTGTTCCTGGATATACCGCACCACCGCTTTCCACTCCTCCGCATCGCGCCCCTCAAGAAGCGCCAGCGCCTCCGCCCGCGCCATCTCCAAAACATCCGAATCACGAATCAAATCCGCCAGCCGCAGCCCCGGAATTCCCGATTGCTTCGTCCCAAAAAACTCCCCCGGCCCGCGCAGTTTCATGTCCATCTCCGCAATATGAAACCCGTCGTTCGAATCCACCAGCGTGCGAATGCGCTCGGCCGCAATCTGGCTCAGCTTCCCCGTCACCAGCACGCAATAACTCTGGTGCGCGCCCCGCCCCACGCGCCCGCGCAGTTGATGAATCTGCGCCAGCCCAAACCGCTCCGCATGCTCAATCACCATCACGGAAGCATTCGGCACATCCACGCCCACTTCAATCACCGTGGTCGCCACCAGAATCTGCGTCTGCCCCGCCTGAAATTCGCGCATCGACCGTTCTTTCTCCTCCGTCGCCATGCGCCCATGCAGCAATCCAACCTTGAACTTCGGAAACACCTTCTCCTGCAAGTGCAGATACATCTGTTCCGCCGCCTTGATATCGGCCGATGTCTCGGTCTCCTCCACAATCGGATAAACCACATACGCCTGCCGACCCGCATTCACCTCCTGCGCCAGAAAACTGTAAACCCCTTCCACGCGCGAATCGGGAACATGCTTGGTTGCTATCGGCTTGCGGCCGGGCGGCAGTTCATCAATGGTCGAGACATCCAAATCGCCATAAATCGTCAGCGCCAGCGTGCGCGGAATCGGAGTCGCAGTCATCACCAGCACATCCGGCTGCTCACCCTTGCGCATCAATTCCAGCCGCTGCCGCACGCCGAAACGATGCTGCTCATCCACAATCGCCAATCCCAGATTGTGAAACTTCACATCCTCCTGAATCAGCGCATGCGTGCCCACCGCCACTTGCACCTCGCCCGCTGCAAGCTGCTTTTTCACGCGCGTCTTCTCGCGCGCCGCCAGCGATCCAGTGAGAAGCCCAACCTGGTAACCCAGCTTCTCCAGCAGCTTCCGGAAGTACGCGAAATGCTGCGCCGCCAGGATCTCGGTAGGAGCCAGCACCGCCACTTGAAACCCATTCTCAATGGCAATCACCGCCGCTTGCGCCGCCACAATCGTCTTGCCGCTGCCCACGTCGCCTTGCAGCAATCGGTTCATCGGATGCGGCCGCTTCATCTGGTCGGCAATCTCCTGCACCACCCGCCGCTGCGCCGCCGTCGGCTTAAACGGCAGCATCGCCTTAATCTTCTCTCGCGCCGACGCCGTCACCGAAAACGAAATCCCGGTGGCGGCGCGCGCCTTATTCTTCTTCAGCGCCAGCCCGCATTCCAGCCAGAAAAACTCGTCGAAAATCAACCGAACCTGCGCCGGATGCCGAAACTCATTCAGCAGCCCCACTTCCGCGTCCGCCGCCGGATGATGGACTTCCAGCAACGCCGCGCCCAGCTCCGGCAAGCCCACGCGTTTCCGCACACTTTCCGGCAGCGGATCATCCGGCATCTCCACCTCATCCAGAATCCGGTTCAGCAAACTGCGAAACACCCGCGTCGTAATGCGTCCCGCCGCCTCATAGACAGCCACCACGCGCCCCGAATGCAGCGCCGAATCCCCCTCATCATCACCATCGGAGAGCACTTCAATTTCCGGCTGAATCATCATCCGGTTGCCGCTCGACCTGTCCAGTTCCACCTTCCCAAACAGCGCCACGCGTGTGTCCGGAGTCAAGCTGTCCACATACCGCTCGCCATGAAACCAGCGCGCCAGAAGATCCTTCCCCGATTCATCCCGAAAAATCACCTCAAACAATCCCAGCGCTTTCCGTTTAAACCCCGACATCTTGCCGCTCACCACGCGAGCAATCACAGCTGCCTTCTCCCCCGGCGCCAGCATCCCAATCGTCTTCACATTGCGCCGGTCCTCATACCGAAACGGAGCATAATAAAGCAAATCGCTAATTGTCAAAAGCCCCTTCGCAGCCAGCATTTCCGCCCGCGCCGGCCCGATGCCTTTTACATACTGCAGGGATGTGTCCAGGTCCAACTTACTAGCCTACGGGATGCCCGCCGCCGTGGACGCAAGCGTAGCCGCCTGATGGCTCCGGCATCCAAACGCCGCCATCCTCGGCGCTGACGTCAAAGAATCCAACCTGGTGTTTCTCGGCAAGTCGGAACATTTCGCCGCTCGCGTTTTCTGCCTCAGACCAGCGGAACGCAGCGTATATGAGGTGCCGGCCTATTGAGTAATCCGTTACCCTGGGATTGTCCACGTCGCCAGTTGCATAAGGGCCGTTCATCGCGGGGAAAGATTCGCGCATTTCTGAAAACCATGCTTTGAGCGCCGGAGTGGTTAGCGCGTCGTTGTCATACGAGTGGCCTTCACCCCATTCCACTTGCTTCCCGTACCAGTCCAAAAAACCTGCCCTGTCACGCGGAGACGCTTGCGCATCGAAGACCATCAGATCGTAGCTCATAAGAGAGTCGGCCTTCCAGGAATAACATGAGTCTGTGATCGCTTCCACATAGTGGCGACCCGATCTGGCCGGATGAATGTCAGATGAAAAATGAGCTTCAACGAATGCCTCGAGTTTCTCTTCAAGAGCACAGAGACACTTCATGCCAGCATGCACGACGCTCAAGAAGAGCAGGAACGACGGTGGAAAAAGAAAGACGATCTCAATCTACTGATCGCGAACGTGAATAGAACTGATTCCCAGGTAGAGAAACTGACCAAAGTGATAGCCGCAATCGGTCAGACTGTTTTAGACCACCAAGACTGGATCGAGAAGCATTCGTAAAAGACCGTTAAACAATTCCCACGCTCGGCGTCTGGCACGCTCAGACAAATCAATAGATCGAGAGTTCTCTTTTGTTATCTGCAATTCTCGTTGCACCAGGGTTCCAAGATGGTTCATTCGCAGACAGCTTGCGGCCCACTCAGTCAGAAGCTCTTCAGGTATTTCCGCCACGCCACCATCATCTTGCGGAATCAGAGTCAAATCTAACCCTGCAGAAAAACAGGAGCGCCGATAACAGGCAACCGCACCGCCGCCTCATCCTTCACCTTCCCCTTAACCGCCTTCTCCTCCTCCCCCGACTTCCTCACCGTAATCGTTCCATGGCTCGTCACCAAATCCACATCCGGTCCCACCCCCACCGTCCCCTCCAGCTTCGCCCCCCGCCCCGAACTGCTCTCTTTCAGCGCATCCCCAAAATCATTCTCAATCTCGCCCCGGTCCGTCGTCGCATTCAGCGCAAACTTGGCCGCTTCCGGCAGCGACAATTCAATGTTTCCCGACGTCGCTTTCACCGCAATCTTGCCCAGCGGCGAGCGGTTCGGCCGAATCTCCACATCGCCCCGGTCCACCGTCAAATCCAGCCCCGCCGAAAACCCGTCAAAGCTCACATCCGTCGAATGCGTCGTCAGCGTCACCGGCCCCACGACGTTCTGCGCCGTGAAACTGCCCCGGTCCAGCCTCACCTCGCCCGGAATCTGCTCCACCGCCAGCTTCGTCCGCGCATTCTGCACTCTCACCGGCTTGGCCAGCTCGCGCAGCGAAACAGACCCGCGATAATCGCCGCTAATCGTCACCTGCCCGTCCACCTTGTACAGCTCCACGTCCTCGCCATGCCCGCGCAAATCCACATCGCCCTTGATGTTCTCGCACCGGATCACGTCGCTGCGCGAAGTTTCCACCCGCACGCGCCCGCCCAAATCCTGCAGCCGCACGCCGGCATTCGCGCTCGAAACGCTCACGCTGCCGTTGATGTTCGAAATATCGAAATCCCCGCGCGTGCCCACCGCCTCCACGCTCGCGTCTTTCGGCACGCTCAGCTCCAGGTTCGTGGTCACGCTCGACTGCGAACCGCCGCGGTCCTGATGGCACCTCACAATCAGCGTGTTGCCGTCTTTAATCAGCTCCACGCCCGTCTGCTTGTTCGCCGAATCAGCCGCGCCCGTGTCCATGCTGTGAATGCTCTTCTGGCCATTCAGCGACACCTCCGTGCCATCGCCGCCGGTGATCTTGGCATCGCCCCGAAAATTCTCAATCAAAATCCGCGGCTCCGTTCCCGTAGCCATCTTCTGCGGCGTCAGTGAATACTGGTGATCTTCCCCCATCACGTTCTCAAAACCCTGCGTAAAGCCCGCTTGGCGCCACCAAGTGTCGGGCCGGTGAACCTCATACGCCGACGCCCCAATCACGCAAATCATCACCACCAGAAACCAGCCGCCGCCCGAGATGCCATTCGTCGGAATCGGCCCTTGCTGCAGATATCGCAAGGTCACTTCCACAAAAGCAACCGCGCCCCACAAAATCAAAAGATAAGGCCAATAACGGCCCAGCAATTCCAGAATCTGGAAATTTGGCTGAAGCGACCGCAGCAGAAACAGCGCGCCCACCAGAATCAGAACCAGCGGTCCGGTAATCGATCCGCGCGCTCTCATCGTCTCGGTCCTCCGGCCGGCGGATAAGGACTCAGCATCCGCTCAAACAGCTTCACCAAGCCGAAAACAATAATGATCAGCGGCCAAGTGCGCGCAAAACTGATGTGTCCCGATTGGTGGAGCGCAAACAGCGCGCCCACCGTCATCAGCACCACAGGCCCGCGAATCGCCTGCGCGTAAAGCGCTCCCCGCGTCATTGCCGCGGCTCCACATATTCGCCCGCCACGTGCTCATGGGGCATAGCCTGCGGCTGCGTTTGCGCCACCGGAGGCGCGCTCACCCGGTTATACAGCATAAACGCCCCGGCAAAAATCAGCAGCACCGGCCAGAACCGCGCAACATCCCGAAACTCCACCAGGTGCAGCGTGTCGAGAAGAAAAAACACACCAATCAATATGAGCAGGATGGGCCCAATCGGCGTGCGCGAATAAAACTTGTTCGGCGCAATCAAGCTCGAAAATTCTTCCACTGGCTGGCCCGCCAAGCGCCGCTTGGCCGTGTGATATGCCTCAAACGGCATGTAAAAAATGTACGCCGTCAGAATGATGCCCAGCAGCGGACCGCCCGCCGAATGCTCCACGGAATCCAAAAGGCTGCAGATTAGCCCGAAAATCACCGCATGCACCAGACCCTTCAAATACTGGCCGTTATAGATAGCGCCCACGCCGGGAATAAAGCCCAGAAAAAACGCCAAACCCGGCGATGTGCTAACGGGAACCGGCGTAACAGGCGCGGCAGCAGGCTGCGCATAGGGGTTCTGCGCATCCGCATAGCTCACCGGAGCATGCTCCGGGCAATAAATAGTCCCCGCCGCCAGCCGCTGGCAAGCCGCGCACAAAGGCTTGCCGCAAGACCTGCAAAACGCTGCCGCCGGAACTTCCGCATGCAAATAGCAATTCATTTCTGTGCCCCCTGTTGATCCTGCTTTTGACCCTGATCCGTCTGCTGCATCTCGTTCAGCCGCGATTCAATCTCATACACCACGCGCAGATTCTCGTAATTCTTCACCACCCGGTCCCGGGCGCGCAACACCCGGTCTTCCAGATTCGCCAGCACCTTCGACGGATTTAAATCAGCCGCCTGCAAATGCTGCACCGGCGTTCCCGTGCAGCGCGCCAGCATCGAAAACGAAAGCACCGTCATCGCCATGCCCATCGCCAGCCTCGGCTGCAGCAGCGGCTGCAGCCACGGATCAATCCACTTGGCCTTTAATTCCGGCCAAAACCCAAACACGTCCAGTCCGTCGCGGCTCGCTCCGCGCGGCGCTTGATAGGCAATGCGCGTAATCAGCTCAGCCGGCGCGTCCACATCTTCCACCCGCTCCAGCAGCGCGGCCACGCCGGTCACTTCCGCCATGAACTCGCGGCAGTTGGCGCATTCAGCCGCGTGCAGGTCCACCGCCGCGCGCGCCTGCGCGCCCAGCGTCCCGTCCACATAATCGGCTAAGACCGTCTCAAACTCCGCGCAATTCATTTCACCCACTCAAGCCTGATCATTCAAACACTGACATTCTGCCTTCTCAAAACCCGCGCCAGCTCCGCCCGCCCGCGATTCAATCTCGATTTCACCGTGCCCTCCGGCACATTCAAAACATTCGCAATCTCGCGATACTCCATCTCCTGCAAATCCCGCAAAATCACCGCCTCGCGCAGTTCCGGCGACAGCTTCTGCAAAGCCGCCTGAATCAATTCCCCCGCCTCGCGCCCCGCCAGCATCCCATCTGTCCGCGCCGATTGCGCCGTCTTCTCTTCCAAAATCGCCAGCTTGTCTTCCAGCGCATCGGTCGCCCGGTCGCGCTTGGTCCGCCGGTAATGATCCACCAGCAAATTGCGCGTCAGCCGCGTCAGCCACACCACAAACGATCCCTCGCCCGCCCGGAACGAACCCAGCGTCCGGAACACCCGCAGAAACACATCCTGCGTCAAGTCCTGCGCCTCGTTGTCGCGCCCCGTAAACCGGTAGCAAATGGCATAGACACGTTTCGTGTACGTCCGAACCATGTCCTCCCACGCGCCCTGTTCCCCGCTCAGGCATCGCTCCACGAGCTGTAGTTCTGCGTCCAAAGACTGCGTCGTCCCCGTTCCCGCTGCCGAAGACCAAGACCACGGCAGAATTTTCGAGTTTACCGAAACTACTGCTATTGCTGCGGCTGACATCCGTCTTCTAATCCCTCGCTTACAGCTATTAAAACGAGTTCGCCGCTGAATAAGTTCAAAAGTTTGCGCCTCACCCTGCGCCGGAGCATGCTGCAATAGAAAAACAAGCATGCTTTGCCCCTTTTGCGGTTTCCGCGAAGATAAAGTAATCGATTCCCGCGAAAGCAAAGAAGGCGACTCCATCCGCCGCCGCCGCCAGTGCCTCGCCTGCGAACGCCGCTTTACCACCTACGAGCATTGCGACGAAGTCCCCTACATGGTCGTCAAAAAAGATGGCCGGCGCGAAAAGTTCGACCGCCAAAAAGTCCTGAACGGCCTCCTCCGCGCCTGCGAAAAACGCCCCGTCAGCATGGGCAAACTGGCCGAACTGGTCAACGACGTCGAATCCATGCTTCTAGAGTCGCCCGACCGCGAGATACCCACAACTCTTTTGGGCGAGCGCCTCATGGACCGCCTCAAAGCTCTCGATAAGATAGCTTATGTTCGGTTCGCCTCCGTATACAGAGACTTTCAGGCCGTCGAGGAGTTTTTAAGCGAACTTGAAAACGTTTCTATCCCGCCCAAAGTCTAACGACTAAGGTAACGACCCGGTAACTTTTTCCGTCTGTACTTCTGAGAGCATTGTTAGCTTTTTCAGACAGGTTTGGCAGCGATATCTTTTGTGAAACCAATCACTTCTGCCGACATCCCTTAATTAGGTATTAACTTCCGGGTCAAAGCGGTTATAATAAGTGCGCGCAATTATTACAGTTTCCTTCCGTTCCGGCACCATTCGCGTGGACGCGGTATAACACTGTCAGACAACAGCTTAAGCGCGTTTATATTTTCTCAGAAAGCATTTTTAGTCCGTTCGGCCATCCATGTGTCCCCGGTGCGGCAGCAGAGTTGGCAATGATGGGGCAATTAGGGTTGGCAAGTAGAGGTGATTAGGTAAGTGGATCAATTTGAAGATCAATATTCGGCTGACGGCGGTCCAGAACCCCTCGGTATCCCATTCGATGAGGAGACAAATTTCTTCCATCCCGAGGAGATCCAGGACGAAGAGTTCCACGGCGTCCAGCAGGTAGAAGAATCTATTTATACCGATGATCCCGTGCGCGTGTATCTCCGCGAAATGGGCTCGGTTCCGTTGTTGACGCGCGAGGGCGAAGTCACGCTCGCCCGCAAAATGGAGCGCGGCAAAGTCCGCATGCAGAAAGCCATCAGCCGTTCGCCGCTGATTCAGGCCCGCGTCAGTGAGTTTTCCAATCTCGTGCGCAAAGGCGCCGAAGATGTCGACAGCTATGTCGATTTCGGCCCCTCCGATATCGAAGAAGGCAGCGCGGCCGACCTCAAGCGCCGCAACGAAGTCAGCGAGCTGTTCCAGAACTATCTCAACGCCGAAAAGAAGCTGTCGCAGACCATCGACAAGCACGCGGCCGTGCCGCCGGCCAACAAAAAGCTGCGCAAAAAATGGCAGGGCAAAGTGTCCCGCGCCACCGTCGAACTGTCGCAAGCCTTGCGCGCCATCCCCTTCAACCTGGCCCGCTGGAAAGAATTCGTCCGCACCATCGAGGAGAACGTCGAAGAGATGTCGCTTCTCGACGCCGAAATCCATAAGCTGGAGCCGCGCGCCAACACCACCGCCCTGCAGACGCGCATCAAGGAACTGAAGCGCGACCTCAAGAAGAAGGAAGTCGAAGCCGGCGCTTCGCATATCGACCTCAAAAGCAGCCTCAACATCATTCGCCACGGCGAAATTGAGGCCGAACGCGCCAAAAAAGACCTCGTCGAAGCCAACCTGCGCCTGGTCGTTTCCGTCGCCAAGAAATACGTCAACCGCGGCCTTCACCTTCTCGACCTCATTCAGGAAGGCAACATCGGCCTCATGCGCGCGGCCGACAAATTCGAATACCGCCGCGGCTATAAATTCTCCACCTACGCCACTTGGTGGATTCGCCAGGCCATCACCCGCGCCATCGCCGACCAAAGCCGCACCATCCGCATCCCCGTTCATATGAACGAGAGCATGAACAAGTTCCTGCGCGCCACCCGCGAACTCGAAAAGGAACTTGGCCGCGTCCCCACCAACGAAGAAATCAGCCGCCGCATGGACATCCCGGTTGAAAAGGTCCAGAAGCTCAAGACCATCTCGCGCGACCCCGTGTCGCTCGAAACCCCCGTCGGCCGCGACGGCGAATCCGCCCTCGGCGACCTGATCGAAGACCGCTGGGTCGGCTCGCCCGTCGATGCCGTCATCGATTCCAACGTCCGAGACGAAACCGCCAACATCCTTAAAACCCTTTCGCCGAAAGAAGAAAAGGTCATCCGTCTGCGCTTCGGCATCGGCTGTGAGCGCGAACACACGCTCGAAGAAATCGGCCAGGAATTCGACGTCACCCGTGAGCGCATCCGCCAGATCGAAGCCAAAGCCCTGCGCCAGCTTCGCTCCCCCGAACGCGCCCGGCATCTGCGAGCGTTGCTCGCGGCGCGCTAGCAGGGCGAAGATCCTGCTCCGCACCCTTATTCGCTCGTATTTCGACAAATCGCTATAGCGCTCGCTCTCCTTTGCCGATCTATTTATAGGGAATCGGACTCATGGAAAGCTCCGGCCGCTTATTCCTCATCCTGCTCTGGATGATCGAGTTCTCGCTGCTGCAAGCAGCCAAACCGCCAGTCTCCGGCCACCTGCCCAACCAACTGATGGGGATCGAGTCGGTGCGCCAAACCGCGCCCCAACTCCCTCCGCCAACAGTCAAAGTTCGAGGACTCATCACCGCCTTCTCCGGCTGGAATAACTCCTTCTTCCTCCAGGACAACACCGGCGGCATTTCGGTCGACCGCCAGGAAAACACCGCCCTTCGGGTAGGCCAGAAGGTGGAAGTCACCGGCACCGTCCGCCCCGGCCTTTTTGCTCCCGTGATTCTCAGCGAACGCATCGAAATTCTGGGAAATCAGCGTCCCCCGCTGCCCCTTCGAAAAACCTACGATCAGCTCTCCCGCGGCCAGTTTGACAGCCGCTGGATTGAAGTGTCAGGCGTCATTCACTCGGCGAAAATCGTCTCGGTGGGCGACCGGAAAGTCCTGAATCTGGACCTGCACCTGTCTGGCGGAAGCCTAACCGTCCGGGTGCTCGACTACCCCGGCGGCAACTTCGATTACCTGGTCGATAGCGCCGTCCGCGTCCAGGGCGTCTGCGGCACCATTTTCAATAGCCGCCGCCAGTTGATCGGCTTGCGGATCTACACGCCCCGGCTCGACCAAATCCAGATCGAAACGCCGGCGGTCCAAATAGCGAAAATTCCCCTGTCCCCGTTGTCCAGCTTGCTGGCTTTTTCAGCCCAGCCGGTTCTGGATCACCGCGTGAAAATTGACGGCATTGTCACTTATCAGGGCCCCGGCATGCTCTACCTTCAGGACAAAGAGGCCGGTATTCTGGTGCAAACCGCGCAGACCGAACAGTGGGCCATCGGAACCCGCGTGGAAGCTGCTGGATTCGTCTCGGTCGATCATTATTCCCCCGCCTTGCGCGAAGCAACCGTGCGCGCGCTCGGCCCCGCCGTCCCTCCCCAGCCGGCAGCCCTGTCGGCTTCGCAAGTCATCACCCGCGAAAACGGCTTCCTATTCGCCCACCGCGACGGCATGCTGATTCAGCTTCATGCCCTGGTTGTGGATCGGCCGCCTCCCGTCCCGAACCAGGTCTGGCTGCTGCGCGACGGCCCCATTATCTTTCAGGCGCAGATAAGCCAGCCCATGAACGGCCACCTGTTGCGCATTGGGCCCGGCAGTGAAGTCACCGTCACGGGCGTGTGCGTGGTGGCCACGGACGAGAACGGAAATCCGCAGTCGTTCCGGCTGCTGGTCCGCTCCCCGCGCGATTTCCTGGTGGTCCGCACCCCGTTCTGGGAGGTCTCCCGCCTGTTTCTGTTAACCGCCTTGTTGCTGGTCATCGGCCTTGGCTTGCTGGCTTGGGGATTTTTTGGGCATCTTTCAAAATCCGGCGCGGCCCGTCTGGGGCACCCGCGGGATTTCCATTCTCACCGCCGTGCGCTCGCCTTTGCGCGCGCCGCCAAACCCGTTGCCTGCGCCGCCTGGCTCATCGCTCTCGGCGATCTCACCGGCTGGGCGCTACACATCGAGCGGCTGAAAAGGGTGTCTGCCGACTACACCCCAATGATGCCCAACACCGCCATCGCGCTGCTGATCGCCTCCACTTATTTCCTGCTGCATCGGGTTCCGCTCCCCTGGCGAGCGTGGCTCGAACGAATCTGCGGAGGCCTCGTCACCGTTGTCAGCGCGCTCACGCTCCTGGAATACCTCACCGGGAGGAACCTCTCTATCGACGGAATTCTGATCGGCCAATTCTCGGACCGCTCCCCGCTTGCCGAACCGCTTCGCATGGCGTTTGTGACCGCCTTCTCGTTCCTGCTGCTCGGCTGCGCCCTTCTTTTGCAGGCGTGCCCGTCTGGCCTGCGGCGTCAGCGCCTTGTGCTTTTGGCGCAATGGTTTGCCATCGGCAGCGCAGTCGTTGGTATTTTGAATCTGCTGGGCTACCTCTACGGCTTGCAGAACGGCGAGTTCGGCTCCTTCGCCTTCATGGCCGTCCATACCGCCTCCTGCTTTCTTCTTCTGAGCGTGGCCGTGCTCTTCCGCAGCGCCGATTCCGGACTGATGGCCGTCATCTCCTCCGACGCGCTCGGTGGTGTCATGGCCCGCCGCCTCATTCCCTTCGCTTTGCTGCTGCCCGCCGTCATCGGCTGGCTGCGCTGGCGGGGCGAAGCGTCCGGCCTTTACGACACCGTCTTTGGCCTCGCCCTGTTCGTCGCCGCCAATATGGCCGCTTTCGGCTTTCTCATCTGGGCCAGTTCCATTCTCCTCGACCGCCTGGACGCTGCCCGCCATCAAACCCAGCGCGAAATGCGCCTCCTGGTCGAGGGCACCCGCGACTACGCCATTTTCATGCTTGACCGCGACGGCCATATCGCCAGTTGGAACGAGGGCGCGGAACGCATCAAAGGCTATGCCGCGCGCGAAGTCGTCGGCAAGCATTTTTCCTGCCTCTACGAAGCCCCCGATGTTTCCCCCGAGCAGGCTCGCCATCAGGCCGAAGAAGCGCTGGGCGAAGCCGCCGCCGAAGGCCGCTTTGAGGAGGAAGCCTGGCATTTTCGCCCCGACCATTCCCGCTTCTGGGCGCACGTGGTCATCACCGCCCTGTGGGACGAAAACGGCCGCCTGCGCGGCTTTTCCAACGTCACCCGCGACGCCACGGAACTCAAGAAAGTAAACGAAGATCTGGTCGCCGCCTGCAAGCGCGCCGAAGACGCCAACCGCGCCAAGAGCGACTTCCTGGCCACCATGAGCCACGAAATCCGCACCCCCATGAACGCCATCCTCGGCATGACCGATCTGGTCATGGAGACCCCCCTCAACCCCACCCAGCGCGATTACGTCGAACGCTGCCGCCGCGCCGGCGCAAATCTGCTCAGCCTTATCAACGACATTCTCGACCTCTCGAAAATCGAATCCAGCCGCTTCGAACTCGAGCAAATTCCCTTCAGCCTTCCAGACTTGATCAGCCGCACCGCTGAACTCATCGCGCCCAAGGCCGAAAGCAAGGGCATCGCGCTTTCCACCGAACTGCTGCCGCAAACGCCGCCCATTCTCGTTGGAGATCCTTTCCGCCTGCAGCAGCTTCTCATCAACCTGCTCGGAAACGCCGTCAAATTCACCGAACAAGGCGAAATCCTGCTGGTCGTGGGCCTGCGGCAAGACCCCAATTCCGGGCAAGACCCCGGCCACCTGCTTTTTGAAGTCACCGACACCGGCATCGGCATCCCGGAAGACAAGCTGAGCCTCATTTTCGAAGACTTTACCCAGGCCGAAAGTTCCACCACCCGGCGTTTTGGCGGCAGCGGCTTGGGACTCGGCATCGCCCGCCGCCTGGCCAATCGCATGGGCGGCGATTTAACCGTTTCCAGCGTCTTCGGCAAGGGCTGCACCTTCCGCTTCGACGCGCATTTCGCCGTGAGCGAGGAATCTCTGGCCCTGGAGCCGCCCGCGCCCGCGCACCAACTGGTGGGCCGCCGCGTCCTGGTCATTCACCCCAACTCGACCAACCGCCTGATTGTCAGCAAAATGTGCTTCAGTTGGGGCATGATTCCCGTCGAATCCGCCTCCAACGCCGCCGCCTGCGAACTCTTGCAGGAGGAGATGCAGGAGCATCGCCCCTTTTCGCTCGCCATCATGAATGTCGTGATGCCCGGCTCGGAAGGTTTTGACGCATTCCTGAAAATTCGTTCCCTTTGCCCGGAATTGCCCATCATCATGACTTCGTCCGACAACAAGCCCGGCGACGCCACTCGCGCCAAAGCTCTCGGCGCAGCCGCTTACCTGGTGAATCCCATTCGCAGCGCCCACCTGTTCCGGCTCGTCTCGGAGGCCATCAAGCCGCAGAGCGAAGAAGAACCCGCCCAGCCTGCGGACTCGGCGGAATCCGGCGTTTCCAAAATTCTGGTGGCCGAAGATTCCGACGACAATCGCTTCCTGCTCACAGCCTATTTGGCCGATCAGCCGTATCAGGTCACTTATGTCGGCAATGGCGAAGAAGCGCTGGCCGCCTTTCAAAAGGACGTTTTTGGCTTGGTCCTGATGGATGTGCAAATGCCGGTGATGGATGGTTTGAAAGCGACCGAACTCATCCGCGCCTGGGAGCGCGATCACCGCCGCCCGCGCACTCCGATTCTCGCTCTCACCGCCAATGCTTTCCTCAGCGATCGCGAACTAAGCCGCGCGGCCGGCTGCGACGGCCATCTCTCAAAGCCAATCTCGCGTGAAACACTGGTGTCGGCGGTCAAGGCATCCGTCCTGCCGCCACTCGTTTACAAGTAAGGCCGCCGTTTTGCAAGTAAACTGGTGGACGGTATGGGATTCGAACCCACGACCCCCACGATGCGAACGTGGTGCTCTCCCAACTGAGCTAACCGCCCGGTCCACCTCAAATATACCATTCGCGTGCTAGCATGAGGGCTGTTTCAATGGTCCTTTCAGATGTCGATATCCGGCGTTACATCGCCAGCGGCAAAATCCGGATTGCGCCCGATTTGCCGCCCGAACAATACGGCAGTTGTTCGGTCGATTTCCGCCTCGGCAACGAGTTCAGCGTCTTTGAGCACAGCCGCCACGCCTTCATCGACGTGCGCGAGCGCGGCGCAATCCAGGACCTGATGCGCACCATCCGCGTCGAAACCGCCCAGCCCTTCATCCTGCAGCCGCGCGAATTTGCCCTTGCCATTACCGAAGAAACGCTCGAACTGGACGACGATATTTTGGGCCGCCTCGAAGGCCGCTCCAGCCTCGGCCGCATCGGCATCATCGTGCATGGCACGGCCGGTCTCTTTGATCCAGGCTGGCGCGGCAAAGCTACTCTTGAACTCAGCAATCTCGGCATCATGCCGGTGGCGCTCTATCCCGGCATGCGCATCTGTTCCTTCACCTTCGAACAGCTTTCCTCGCCCGTCTCCGTGCCTTACTACAAAAAAGCCAGCAACAAATACGCCGGCCAAACCCAGCCTCTGGCCAGCCGCCTCACCGCCGAAGTCGACACCTGAAACACACTAATACGGGGACAGTCAGCCCGTTTACCTAGTTAGAAACTAGGTAAACGGGCTGACTGTCCCCGTATTAAATGTTTTGTATTAGCGCGCCTTTAATTCGGTCGCCCCGGCCCGCTCCACCCAGCTCTCATACACATACGCTTCCTTCTCCGCCATCCAAACCGCATCCGGCAACGCATGCAAGTCCGTACGCTTCAGCCCTGGCACGTCGCTAAAATCCTTTTCCGGCATCGCCTGAATCTGCTTCTTGGTCCAGTTGGGAAACTTCAGCTTCTCATTCAGCCAAAGCGCCAGCGTTTTCCGGTCCCTGACACCGTCCCCTGTCAAGACCGTCCCGTGCTTCAGGCTCGCCGTCTTCTCGTCCCCTGCCGTCTCCGCGCAGGCGCGAATATTCGCATCTAAAACACAAGCGACCGCACTGCCAACCACCGCAATGCGCTGCGCATCCACGTCTTTCCGGCTGGCCAGATACTCAACGCCCTGCAGCACATCCGTCGCCGACAGCCCCTTCAATCGCAGCGCCAAATCCTCTGGCAACTTGCCTGTGCTCGCAATAGGCCGCCGCCCTGCATCGCGCTCATACACGCCCATGGGATCATAGGTCAGCACCACCGCTCCCGCCCGCGCATACAGAATGCCCGCGCCATAAACCGCCGGAGAAGCCTTCTCGTCTCCCGTCTCGCTCACAATCACCAGCGCCGGATGCTGCATCACCGTCGCGCCCGCATTGTGATAAACCAGCGCGGGCACGCGCATCTCATAGCCGGTGGCATAGGAAACCCGGTCGGCCGCAACGTCCGGCGTCACCGCAATCTGGCCATAGCTCTTGTCCCGCAGCGCAGGCAGCGGATCAGGCACATGCCACGCGGCCATAATCCGCGCCCGCTCTGCCTGCCATTCCGCCGGCTTGGCCGCCCAATCCACCAAAGCCAAGCAGGCCGCCAAACACCCCGCCGCCGGCAGCCGAAACCTAAACACGGCGCAATTCCAGAATCACCACTTCCGGCGGGCAGCAAAACCGAATCGGCAGCGTCGAGCACCCCACTCCCGCCGAAGTATGCCCCTGCAACCGCCCATGCTTCCACGCGCCCCAGGCAAACTCCTTCGGGCAGCGCGCGTTTTGCCGCAAAGCCCCAATCCCCGGCAATCGAAGCTGTCCCGCATGCGTGTGCCCGCTCAAGTTCAACTGGATGCCCAGCTCCTCCGCCTCTTTAAACAGCTCCGGCGCATGCGCCAGTAGAATCTTAAACTCGTCCGCAGGCACGCCCTCCAGCGCCAGCGCCAGGTTATGGCAGTTGTAATCGAAATTGTCGTCCAGCCCAACCACCCAGATCGATTCGCCATCCTGCGTAATGCGCGCCGAATCATTCACCAGCATGTTCACCCCCAGCGCCTGCAGCCGCAGCGCCGCTTCCCCCGGATCATGATTGCCCAAAATCCCATAAATCCCATGCCGACTCTGAATGCTTTCAATCACCATCCGCATGCGCGGATAAACCGCTTCGCAAGGACCCCGGTCGTCGTACCGGTAATCGCCCGTGAAAACGCACAAATCACAAGGCGTCTCGCGCAAAACCGGGGCCAGGCTCTCGGCCAGCCCATCCACCCCGTCAATGTGGAAATCCGACAAATGCATCAGCCGGAACCCGTCGAAAGCGGCTGGCAAGTCCTGAAAATCCAGCCGGATCGTCCGCACCACCGGCTGCAAAGCATTGCGCTTGCCCCGCCCATAAAGCCCCAGCAGGCTCAGTCCCACAATCAAGATTGGCCGCTGCACCTTATGATCCAGAAACCGGTGCAGCGGGCCGTGCCGATACGAGTGCCCCAGCTGGGCAAATTCCGCCTCCACCGCCAGCCGCGGATGAATGCGCTCTTCCAGTTTTTTCAGCGACAAAGTTGTCATTTCGCCCAAGCCGGTTTCAATCACTATGGTAGCCGCCCGCTTTATACTATGGACAACAGGGTCTTCAATCGTCTTTCCTTAGGAGCGAAGTTGAGTTTTTTTTCTGCGCGTCCAGGCGCGTTTTTGTCAGTTTCTCTGCTGGCCGTATCCGGCCTTCTTTTGGCACAGAAGCCCGCGCCCCCAAAGCCTGAGCCAGACGTCATGCTCCTGGTCGATGGCGAAAAGCTCATCGGCCACCTGGAAAACGCCACTGCCGCCGGAGTTGTCTTCAAAAGCGATCTGGCCGGCGAGGTCAAAGTCGATTGGGCCAAAATCAAGGAACTGAAAACCGCCGAAAAATTCGCCGTCGCCAAGAAAGGCCAGGTTTTCGGGCGCCATACCGATCCTGCCCAAATTCCTCAGGGCACCGTCTCTCTCGCCGATCAAAAAGTAACCGTCACTCCCGCCGCTGGAACTCCCGAAGTCGTTCCCGCCGCCGACATGCAAAACGTCATCCCGCAAGACACCTTCCTGCGCGCTTTCAGAAACCCCAAAATCAGCGATTACTGGTCTGGCGCCGCCGGCCTTGGCTTTGCCTGGATCGAATCCACCCAGCGCAGCGAAACTCTCTCCACCACCTTGAGCCTGGTCCGCACAGTTCCCTCCGAAGGCTGGATTGACCCGCGCTACCGCACCACCGTCAGCTTCAATTCCGCTTACGGCGACACCCGGTCCGACGGCGCAACCATCATCACCAACGTCATTCACGCCGGTCTTGAGCAGGACGAATACTTCAACAAGCGGGTGTTCGCCTTTGGCGACGTCAGCCTCGACCACAACTTTTCGCAAGACTTGTCTCTGGGCTACACCCTCGGCGGCGGTGTCGGCGCAGTCGCCTATAAGGACGCCCACCAGGAACTCGATTTCAAGGCCCAGGTCGCCTACATCAGCCAGCACTTCGGCGCGGCCAGCACCAGCGCCCACACCAACAACCTGGTGGGCGCGGTCCTGGGCGAGACCTATACCCGATCCCTCAACCGCGGCATCACCTTCCATCAGGAAATGTCCGTTGTGCCGTCTTTCAATCAGCCGTCTGACTACACCGCCAACTTCCTGGCAAACCTCGTCGTTCCCGTCGCCAAGCGCTTCAACATCAACTTCGGAGTGGTCGACAACTATCTAAACAGCCCGCCTGTCGGCTTTCAAAAAAATTCTTTCCAGTTCACCACCAATATCACCTACAAAATCAACTAACGCATTTCAACTATCCGGCTCGCCAAAACATTGCCCTTTTTTAATTTTCCGTAGAAACAGGACCACCATTACGTAGTCTTATCTAACGCGACCGTTACCAAGTTCGTCTTGGAGCAGTCTCTAAGAAAGGAAGCTGAATGATTATGGCTGCCAAAAATTTCTCGGTGTTCGGCATCTACACCAGTCTCGAAAGTGCGGAAAATGCGGTCGACCGCCTGGTTGCCCAAAGTTTCTGCCAGGATCACATCTCCGTCCTGCTGCGCGACAATGCCGGCACCAGCGCCTTCGCTCACGGAAAACAAACCAAGGTCCCGGAAGTGGCCGCCACCAAAGGCGCGGTCGCTGGCGGTGTCATTGGCGGAGCCATTGGCTTGCTCGCCCATATTGGCGTGCTCGCCATCCCCGGCCTCGGCCCGCTCATCGCCGTGGGTCCTGTCATCGCCGCCCTCACCGGCATCGGCTCCGGCGGCATGCTGGGCGGCATTCTCGGCGCGATGGTCGGAATTGGCATTCCCGAATATGAGGCAAAACGCTATGAAAGCCGCATCCGGGCAGGCGGTATTCTGCTCTCTGTTCTGTGTGAGAACGCAGACTGCGTCGGCAAGGCAAAAGACGTATTGAAGCAGACAGGCGCGGATGATGTGGCTTCGTCCGAGAAAGACATGGTCAGCCACATTAGTGCGCGCGGCATGGCCACTTAGGGGTTTGGGTGGATCAGGTACTCTCTGGAAAACAGGATCTTCTCACAGCGCTCGTTTCGCAGCTCAATGACTACCTGGTGCTGCTGTGTGATCTGGAGGGTAATATGACCGCCTGGCACCAGCCCATCCAGGAACAGCTCGGCTATTGCGCCGCCGATATCATCGGCAAGCCCATCAACCAGATCCTCTCTGCCGACGGCGGACAGATCTCCTTCGAGCGCCCGTTGGCGCTTTTTTCCCCGCAAGTTCCCGATGTCAACTGGGTCGTCGCCAAAAGCGGTCAAAAGATTTTGATGAGCGGCGTCACGCTCGATCTGCAGGACATCGCTAGCCGCCCCACCGGTTTCGCGCGCATTCTGCGCAGCGTCGTCTCTTATAAAAGCTCCGAGATCAACTCGCGCGCGCTTGTCGGCGCTCTCGCCTACACCAACGTGCTCATTCGCCGCTGGGACGGAGTCATTGAGCATTGGACTGAAGGCTGCGAAAGCCTCTACGGCTTCACTGCCGCCGAAGCCACCGGCCAAATGCTGCAAGACCTGCTGCACACCGAATATCCCGTGCCCTTGCAGCAGGTGCAGGACGACCTGCTGAAGAACGGCATCTGGCGCGGCGAATTGAAGCAGCGCCGCAAAAATGGCAGCCGCATCTTTGTCTCCGCCCAGTTGGTCAAGCTTGAGCCCAGCCCCGGCCAGTTGCCCTTGATTGTTTCCACCCACACCGACATCACCTCGCGCCTGGAAATGCAGCATGAACTGGAGTCGGCCAACTCGCGCCTTAAGCTCATGGCTGACGAACTGGAGCGCTCCAACGAAGAGCTGGAAGAATTCGCCCGCATCGCTTCGCACGATTTAAGCGCGCCTATCACCAGCACGCGCTGGCTGGTCGAAATGCTCACCAGCCGCCATGGCAGCCAGCTCGACGCCGACGGCCAAAAAGCCCTCGCGCAAGTCGCCATCAGCCTGGAGCGCATGTCAGATCTGGTCGAAGCCGTGCTCACTCACGCCAAAGTCGGCAAAGACCCCATCGCCAGCCTGGAGGAAGCCGACACCGAGCTGGCTCTGGAAGTAGCCATGGAGAATTTGCGCCGCGACGTCACCACCACCCACGCCCGCATCACCTATGGCCGCCTGCCCTCGCTGCTCATCGGCCAGCAGCCGCTCACCCAGCTCTTTCAGAATCTTCTTTCGAACGCCATCAAGTACCGCCGCGCCGAAGCCACTCCCGAAATACACATCAGCGCTGAACAGAGCGGCGCGCTTTGGCGCGTCTGCGTGCGCGACAACGGCATGGGCATTGAGCCCGAATGGTTTGAGCGCATCTTTCTCCCCATGCAGCGCCGCCACAGCTCCAAAATCGCCGGCAGCGGGATCGGCCTTGCCACCTGCCGAAAAATTGTCAACCGCGCCGGTGGCCGCATCTGGGTCGAGTCGGAAGTCGGCTGCGGCTCAACTTTTTTCTTTACGCTGCCCGGAATGCGGGACGCGGCGAATGTTGAATTTGAGAAAACGACGTAGCGGATTTTACACATCCTGCATCCAACTGGTTTGGGAGGCTTAACTGATGACTGAGGTATTGATGGAAGAAACGAAACAAGAAACGGCCAGTGCTGACGCGCGCAGGAGACTCCTCTTCGCGGACGATCATCAGCTGGTCTTGGATGCGGTGACATTCGTCGCCGGTCCACACTTTGAGGTCAAAACAACCGACACGTTGAAGTCGTTCGAAGAAGAGGTCGACACCTTTCAGCCGGATCTGGCCGTCCTCGACATCAAGATGCCCGATGGCGACGGCTTCGAAACCGCCAAGCGCGTCCTGGAGCGCAACCCGCGCCAGAAGATCATTTTTTTGTCCATGCACACCGAACCCCGCGTCGTGAAACGCGCCATGGATCTCGGCGCCCAGGGCTATCTGTCCAAACGCGCGCCGCTCGACGAATTGCTCACCGCCATCCACTCCGTGCTCGGCGGCGGCACCTATATCGGCTCCTCGCTCAACGGCGAGTTGAAAGATGAAATGGAGCCGGAAGGCATGCTGACAGAGCGCCAGATTGAAGTCCTCCGTCTCATTGCGCAGGGCTGCTCTGCCAAGGAAATCGCCGCCAAGCTCGCCATCTCGGTCCGCACCGCCGAGTTCCACCGCGCCGCCATCATGGAGCGCCTGAAACTTCACTCCACCGCCATGATGACCCGCTACGCCGTCGAACGCGGCCTCGCCTAGTCTTCCCCTCTGTGTTTGTTGCCCTCCCTGGCGCAAACACTCGTGTTTGCCGCGTCGAGACTCATCTCGACGCTTTTCCGCTACAATGCGGGATGCCCAGAATTCTGGCCATCGGCCTGCTTCTCGTCCTCCCGCTCCTAGCCGATCAACGTCCCCTCAATCACACCGACTACGATTCCTGGAATCACATCCAAAACCAGGTTCTCTCCAACGACGGCCACTATCTCGCCTACGCCCTCTTCCCCCAGCAAGGCGACGGCGAACTCATCGTCCGAGATCTGAAAACCGGCAAAGAATTCCACCAGCCAGCAGGCGAACTTCCCCCGCCCCCGCCCACCAATTACGCCGTGCCGCAACTGGAAGACACGCCTCCAGCCCCGCCCGGCTTGGCAATCAAATTCCTCGAAGACACCACCGCCGTCGTCTTTTCCACCTTCCCCAAGCACGATGACACCGAAGCCGCCAAACGCGCCAAGACCAAGCCCGATGACATGCCCAAAGGCGACCTCGTCATCATCAAGCTTCCGTCCGGTGAAGTCTTTCGCGCTCGATCTGTCAAGAGCTTCCAAATCCCGCCCAATGCCAATATGGCGCTCGTAGGAAAAACGGGCTTCGTCGCATATCTGCAAATTCCCCCGCCCGCAAAATCAGTTGAGGCCGAGCCGAAGACCAAAAAAATCCAAACCGGGGACCTCATCCTCCGCAACATCACCAAAGACACCGAACAAGAATTCCCCTTCGTCTCCGAATACACCCTGACCAACGACGGCAAACTTCTCGTCTTCGCCACCGCCGCCAAACCGGAAGAAGCGAGCGGACTTTTCTCGCTCCCCGGCGACACGGCCGCCAATCCCGCGCCCCTCCTCACCGGCAAAGGCAAATACCAAAAACTCACTTGGGACGAAAATCAAACCCGCCTCGCCTTCCTCAGCGATCGCGACAAACAATGCAAGCTCTACCTCTGGAGCCGCCAATCCCCAACCGCCAGCGAAATCGCCTCCTCCCAATCTCCCGGCATGCCCGCCGATTGGGCCATCTCCGAATCCGCCCCCATCACCCTCTCGAAAAACGCCGACCGCGTCTTCTTCGGCACCGCTCCCAAAAAACCCGCACCGCCCGCTCCCGACAAAACACCCGCCGACGAAAAAGTCTCCGTCGATCTCTGGTCCTGGAAAGACGATTACATCCAGCCCATGCAAAAAGTCCGCGCCCAAGTCGAGCGTTCCCGCTCCTACCGCGCCGCCTACGACATCGCCACGAAAAAATTCACCCAGCTCGCCGACACCACAATGCCCGAAGCCATCCCTAGCGAAGACGGCGGCTACGCCATCGGCCTCGACGATCGCCCCTATCGCCGCGAACAGGAATACGACGAGCGCTACGAAGACGTCTACATCACCGACACCGAAACCGGCGCGCGCAAACTGGCGCTCAAGAAAAATGCCGGCCGTCTCACCTGGTCGGCTGATTCCAAATACGCCGTCTTCTACAACGGCAAAGACTGGCTCACCGTCTCCGCCGCCGACGCCGCAATCGCCAACCTAACCGCCAAGCTCCCCGTCAGCTTCGGACGCGAAGACTACGATTCGCCCTCTAATCCCACTTCCTACGGCCTCGCCGGCTGGACCAGCGACGGCCATTACGTTCTGATCTACGACCGCTTCGACATCTGGCGCATCTCACCCGACGGCAGTTCGGCCGTCAAGCTCACCGACGGCCGCAAAGATCATCTTTCGTTCCGCCTGGTCCGCTTCACCTACGGCGATCCAGAAGACAAATGGATCAGCCCCAACAAGCCCCTGCTCCTGCGCGTCGAGAACGACGACACTCACGACAGCGGCTTCTATCGCGGCTCCGTCGACGGCAGCGCACCGCTCACCAAACTCGTCATGGAACCCAAGCGCTTCGCCCCCGCCATCAAAGCCCGCCACGCCGAAGTCTACGTCACCTCGGAATCCACCTTCAGCCAATACCCCGATCTTCTCGTCACGGACGCATCGTTCCACAGCCTTCAAAAAGTGAGCAACGCCAACCCGCAAATGGCAGATCTCTTGTGGGGCTCGGACGAACTGATGCGCTACACCAACCAGGACGGCGTGCCTTTGCAAGCCATCTTGTTCAAACCCGCCCACTTCGATCCGAAAAAGAAATACCCGATGATCGTCTATCTCTACGAACGCCTGACCGAAAACATCTTCAACTTCGTGGAGCCGCGCCCCGGCCACACCATCAACCCCAGCTACTACACCAGCAACGGCTATCTGGTCCTGGAGCCAGACATCACTTACACCATCGGCTACCCCGGCCAGAGCGCCTTAAAATGCGTGCTCCCCGCCGTCCAGGCAGTGGTGGACCAGGGCTTCGTCGACGAAAAATCCATCGGCATCCAAGGCCACAGTTGGGGCGGCTACCAGATCGCCTACATGGTCACGCAAACCACCCGCTTCAAAGCCGCCGCCCCCGGCGCACCCGTCGCCGACATGATCAGCGCTTACGACGGCATCCGCTGGGGACCCGGCATCCCGCGCCAATTCCAATACGAGCGCACCCAAAGCCGCATCGGCGGAACCCCTTGGCAATACCCGCTGCGCTTCATCGAAAACTCGCCCATCTTCATGGTCGACCGCATCAAAACCCCGCTCCTCATGATCCACAACGACGCCGACGACGCCGTGCCCTGGTACCAAGGCATCGAACTCTACTTAGCCTTGCGCCGCCTCGACAAAGAAGTCTACATGTTCAGCTACAACGGCGAACCCCACGGCCTCCGCCGCCGCGTCAATCAAAAGGACTACACCGTCCGCCTCCAGGAATTTTTCGACTACTACCTAAAAGGCGCACCCAAACCAGAGTGGATGGAGAAGGGAATTCCCTTCATCGAGAAACAGCCCGTCGCTGCAACCGATTCGCAGTAATCACGCGTGACTAACTAAAGCGGATACGCAGACTGCCAGGGAGCAGCACGCGTCGATGTGTCAATATTCCAAGAAGCCAGCATCTCTTCAACCTGCTCAAGTGTGTCGAGCTGAAGCAACTGTGAATCCGCGAGATCTTCCTCGCCAAAGTACTTCTCTACCAGATGCTCAGGAATCTCAAATCTTCTTACCCGCCATTTGTGAACATTCTTATCCGGACGGGGCGGATACACCCCGATAAAGGCGCGGTGGCCCGTGCGCTTGGCAGGAATCTCACACGCCGCAGACCGTCGGGTCATCTCAAAACCATTCAAAGTCTTCTGAGTGAAAGCCATTCTAATCCTCAGTGCGGAGTCGGCAAGCCCTGGAGATTCTCGCGCGGCAATATCATTCGCGTTCCGTCACCTAAGCCCAGTATGTAGATATCGAACTTCGGGGAATACTGAACTGAGGTGGCGACGCGCGTATCGTCGGATTCCGAACATCCCTTTGCAATCGCGCTGTTGATTTCAGAAGTTTTCGCAATTTTAGCCTTCATCTTCACCTCTTGCCGTCTCCCAGAGCGCGACCAGATCATCGAAATTCTCGGCTGCAGCTTTGACCACAACGCTCAAGACCGGATTCGCCGACGTCAAAGCCAGCATTGCCAAGCTTGACTCACGAGTCACCGAATTAAGTGCATACGCCTGATTCGAAACTGATCACCGATCCCCTAGCAATCCCCGCTCCACCAGCACCGGTGCCCTCCGCAAATGCGTTGCCTGCTCATACGCATACGCCCACCCCAGCAAATCCCCATCCCGCCACAACCGCGCCGAAATCTCCAGCCCAAACGGCAGCCCGCTCGCATAAAACCCGCCCGGCACCACCACCGCCGGAACCCCAATCTTGTTCACCCACGCCGTCGCGCTATGCGGGCCGCTGCTGATCCTCCCATCCTGCGGCATCGTCTCATCCGGCGGCGGCATTTGCGCGGCCGGATAAACATACCCATCCAGATGCAGCCGCTCCAGCGCTTCGCCATAAGCCTCTAGCGCCAAACGCCTCGGCGCAATCACATTCGCCTCCGCCTGCGCATCCTGCTCAAACACCGCTTGCGCCGGAGCCGGCTGCTGATCTTTCGGTGCATCCAAATTTGGCCCGCCAATCACCACGCGCGGCAAAGAAGACCCCGTTGCCCGCTGATATTCCTCCACCGAGTGGTACTGCGCCGGGCCATACTCAGCCAGAAATTTCTCCGTCCCCTCGCGCACATAAGTCTTGGTCTCCACCTTCCGAATCAAGCCCATAAAACTGTCCGGCAAAATCGAATCGTCAAAAACCACCTCCGCCCCGGCCGCCTTCAGCCCTTCAATCGCCTTCAAAAAAGCCGCCCGCGTCTCAGGCCGCATCGGAAACGCCGCGCCCTCCCTCACAATGAACGCCGGCACGCCAAACCGCTTCCCCTTCAGCGCATCCGCCTTCAAATACTGCGTGTAAGGCCCCGCCTGCGCCTTCGCCGCCGAGCCAACCGTCACCGGGTCCAGCGGATCTTCGCCCGCCATCACGCCCAGCGCAATCGCCGCATCCGTCACATCCCTCGCAATCGGCCCCGTGTTGTCCAGCAGCCAGTCCAGCGGCGCAATCCCGGCAATGCTCACCAGCCCTCGCGTCGGAAAAACACCCACCACCGACGATGTCGACGACGGCATCCGAATCGAGTTCCCCGTGTCCGTCCCATTCCCCAGCACCGCAAAATTCGCCGTCACCGCCGTCACCGTCCCGCCCGAAGATCCGCCTGGGCTGAAGCGCACATCATACGCATTCCCCGTGCGCCCATACGCCGTGCTGCGGTTCGTGTCGCTGGCCGCGAAATCCGGCATGTTCGTCTGACCCAGAATCACCGCGCCCGCCGCCTTCAGCTTGGCAATGATGGCGGCATCCTTCGGCGCAATCAGTTCCTTGCCCGGAATCAGGTATCCTTTAAATCCGTCGCTCGTAACCAGCCCCTTGATGCTGGTGTTGGCCTTGATCACAATCGGAACGCCCCACAGCGGACCGCGCACAAAACTCTTTCCGCCGGCCTTCGCTTCCGCATCCAAATGCTTCGCCAAATCCAAAGCGCCCGGATCCAAATCCTCCATCGCGCGATACACCGGATTGTATTTCGCAATCCGCGCAAGGTGCCAATTCACAACCTGCGTGACCGTGTATTTGTGGCTCGCATAAAACTTCTCCAACTGCGGAATCGAGACCTCCATCAAGTCGCGGTCCATCTTCTGCTGGCCAAACACATTCCCGGCCAAAACCAGCAAACTGCCAATCACAAAGCTTCGTTTCATCCTGATATGATTCTCCCGGTATGGACCACAAAAACACCCGCCGCTTCTTCCTGGGCGCGCTAACCGCCGCCGCAGCCACACGCGTGTGGGGCGCTAACGACATCATCAATGTTGCCATTGTCGGTCTCGGCGGCCGCGGCTCGGCCCATCTCAATATCTATTCCAAGATGTCGGACGTGCGCGTCGCCGGCCTCTGCGATGTCGATCAGTCCGCGCTCGAAAAAGCCCAAGCCACGCTGGTCCGCAACACCGGCAGCAAAGCCAAAGAATTCGCCGATATGCGCGAACTCTTTTCTGACCCCGCCATCCAGGCCGTCTCCATCGCCACGCCCAACCACTGGCACGCCCTCGCCGCCATCTGGGCCATGCAAGCTGGCAAAGACGTCTACGGCGAAAAACCCGCCTGCTACAACATCCACGAAGGCCGGCGCATGGTCGAAGTCGCCAAGCAAACCGGCCGCATGATGCAAGTCGGCTCCCAGCACCGCAGCACGCCTTACAAAATGCGCGCCATGGCCGCCCTGCAAAGCGGCCTCATCGGCGACATTTATCTCGCCAAAGGCCTCTGCTTCAAGCGCCGCGCCTCCATCGGCCACGCCGCCGATTCACCCACCCCCGTCGGCGTCAATTGGGATCTCTTTCTCGGCCCCGCGCCCCTGCGCCCTTTCAACACCCTGCGCTTCAAATACAACTGGCACTGGTTCTGGGACACCGGCAACGGCGACATCGGCAATCAGGGCGTCCACGAAATCGGCCTCTGCCGCTGGGCCATGGGTGATCCCGGCTGGCCCCAATCCGCCTACGCGCAAGGCGGCAAGTACGCTTATACCGACGATCAGGAAACCCCCAACACTCTGCTGGCCGATTTCGATTACGGCGGCCGCGAAATTATCTTCGAAGTCCGCGGCCTGTTAACCGGCGCCGAAGGCTCTCCCGTCGCCCGCTCCACCGCCGCGCCCGCTGCCGGAGCCGTCGCCCCGCCCAAATCCACCGCGCCCATCAAAACCGTCCCCACCAGCGGAAAACATCTGGACATCATGGTCGGCAATCTCTTCTACGGCACCGAAGGCTGGGCGGCCATGAGCGACGCCGGCTTTCAGGCCTTCAAAGGAGAAAGCAACGAACTCGTTATGGAGGACCTGCCCGAAAAAGGCGACACCACCGCCCTGCACATGCAGAACTTTCTCGCCGCCTGCCGCTCCCGCAATCCCAACGAGCTGCACGACGGCCTGGAAAACGCCGTCAAAAGCGCCAACCTCTGCCACTTGGCCAACATCAGCTACCGAACCGGCCACAAACTCACCATCGAAAACGGCAACTTCGTCAACGACGCCGAAGCCCAAAAAATGCAAACCCGTCCCGCCTACCGCGCCCCTTATTTCGTCTAGGCCTGCTCACTTGCCTAACTACGACGCAACCGCCGAAAACGCCTCCACCGCGCTCAGCAAACTCTCCGCCGTGAACGGCTTCTCCAGAAACGCGCACGAATGACCGTCGCTCTCATCCTTAATCCCGCGATCCACGTACCCCGAAACAAACAAAATCTTAAGGTCCGGCCGCAGCACGCGCGCCCGCTCCGCCAGCTCCCGCCCGTTCGTCTCCGGCATCACAACGTCGGTAATCAAGGCATGAATCGGGCCCGGAAAATTCCGGCAAATCTCCAGCGATTTCCGCCCGTTCTCCGCCAGCAGCACATGGTAGCCAGCCTGTTCCAGAACCGAGCTCATAAAACCTCGGACCGCGGAATCGTCTTCAGCAAGCAGTAAGGTTGTGTTTTCCATCACGCCTCTCTTATCGGAATAAATCTGCACAAGCTTTATAGCCGAACCTGCTCTAGATATCGCGCCAAATCACGATAAGTCCTATGCGGAGAGCATTGCATCATCATGGAAACCGAGAAGGAAACGGAACCCCACAAAATCCCGCCTCACCTTTCCGCCGAGGAACATTCCCTCTTAATCGCCGAAGAGCAGCTTCTCAAAGAGGGCGCACACTGGCTCAAGCGCGCCGCCAAGTTATACACCCAAACGCCCAAACTCCGCATCTGGCTGCCCGTGCTCGGCTCGCTCATCCTGACCATTTATTACCTGCACGCCATTCATTCCTTCAGCTCCCAGGGCGGCGCCGCCGCGCCCCCGCCATCCACCGCCCCCGCAGCCCCAGCCTCCACCCAGGCCGCTCCCGCCGTCGTTGTCGAAGAAGATGCCGCCACGCCCCAAACCGGCGGCAAAACCCCGCCCCTGCCACCCAGCCCAATCGCTGACAACGCCTCCGACGCCGATCTCACGGACGCCGATCTTCTCCAGCGCGCCCAGCAGGCCCACGCCAGCCAGCAATTCGCCGACGAAGCCCGCTACCTGCAAAAAATCGTCGACCACGGCAAGGACATCCAGCAAGCCTGCCCCGCCATCGGCAAAGCCTACGAACGCGCCAACCAAATCGATTCCGCCATCGAAGCCTTCGAGCATTGCTCCGCCCTCGCCCCCGGCGACATCGACACGCTCCTCGGCCTCGCGCACGCCCTCCAAGCCAAGCCCGACCTGAAACGCGCCTCCGCCCTCTACCGCCAAACCCTGCAAAAAGATCCCGGCAACCAGGACGCCCAGGCCGGCCTCGCGCTCGTCGAACTGAAGCAAAACCATCTCGCCGAAGCCGACTCTGCCGCCACCACCATCCTGCGCAAGTCGCCCGATAACACCGACGCCCTGCTCATCACCGGCATCGTCGCCTGGCGTCAATCGCGCCTCGCCGACGCCGAACGAATTTTCTCGCGCGGCGTCATGCTGGACGATCACCGCCCCGATTTTCACGTCTTCCTGGGCCGCATCGCCGAAGCCCAGCGCCGTCCCCAGGAAGCCCTCCAGCAATACGAAAAAGCCCTCCAGCTAGACCCCAGCGACACCGACACCACCGACCGCCGCAACCGCCTGCAAGCTGTTGCTAAATGAGACACAAAGTGACTGGAAAAAGAGTAGCGCTCATCGGCTTCCCGCCCACCCAGGCCGCCGAGCTGACCCAAATCATAATGGACGCCGAAGGCTTCACCCGCCCGCTCTCGCCCCTCCAGGTCGACCCCGCGTCTGACATCCTGAAGCCCTTTGAACTCATCCTGCTCGACGTCGAATCCTCCGCTGGAAGTTCTTGGCTCGACCCCGAAAAATTAGCGCACGTCCAGGACCGCTGCATCGCCGTCGGAGACGTCTCCGCGCTCCTCCCGCTCGCCTCCCACAGCCGCTTCCGCGAATACTGCCCCCGCTCCAGTTCCACCGAAGAACTCCTGCTGCGCTGCACTCTCGCCCTGCGTCCGCAAACACACTCGTCCCATCGCGCCGCGCCCGCCGGCTCTACCGTCGTCCTGGCCGACGACGACACCTCCGTCACCTCCATCGTCCGCCGCGCCCTGGAGCGCAACGGCATGACCTGCGAACTCGCCGCCACCGGCAAAGACGCCCTCGCCCTCATCACCAAACTCAAGCCGTGCGCGGCCGTCCTCGATGTCCACATGCCCACCATCGACGGCTTCGAAGTCCTCTCCCGCACCCGCGCCGTCGCCGAACTCGCCCAAACCCGCATTATCCTGCTCACCGGCTCCGAGCAGGAATCTGACGTCATCCGCGGCTTCACCCTCGGCGCGGACGACTACATCTGCAAACCCTTCAACCCCATGGAACTCACCATCCGCCTCATGCGCGTCCTGGGCCGCCTCTAATGCCGACGGAAGAAAAAAGGGGACGGACTACTATGTCCCCAACAGAATTTCCTCCCACATCTCGAAGCCCTCTGCGTGGACATAGCTGTCCGTCCCCTTTTTTCGCTGCCCACCTCTGCACTAAAACCGCCCTAGTTTTCCTCCTCGCTACCCTATCCACCCTCGCCCTTACCCATCACTTCACCCCCCAAATACCCGACCCCACCCTCCGCCTGGCCCTTTCCTTCTCCCTAGTCCAACTCACCGCCACCATCACCCTCGCCCTCTACCTCATCGCCCAGCGCTCCTTCACCCGCTTCCAAAAAAATATCCAAGACCAGCTCCGTCCCGCCCTCCAGGAAAACATCACCGCCCTCGCCTTCTCCGGCCAACCCTGGCCCGCCGCCGTCCCCAAGCAAGGCCTCGCCCGCCAAGTCCTCGAAGAATGCCTCTCCAGCGCACTCTCCGGCCTGCGCGATTCCAACCGTGACCGCCTCACCCAATTCGCCTGGGACCAAGGCTTCGCTCGCCAATGGCAGCACGCCTGTTCCTCCCGCAAGTCATCTCATCGCAAACACGCCATCGCGCTCCTCGCCGCCGTCGCCCGCCCCGAAACCCGCGCCCTCATGCAAAACGCCCTCACCGACCCCGATCCCGCCATCCGCACCGAAGCCGCCCGCGCCCTTCTTGCTGCTGCCGCCGACCCCGCCGCCATCGACCGCATCTTCCGAGTCATCCTCAACGAATCCCTGCTCGTCCGCGTCCTGCTCACCGCAGATCTCAAACGCCACGCCCGCTTTCTGCTGAAAGAAACCATCCCCGCCGTCCTCGCCCATAGCCCCAGCCAGCAAATCGTCCACTGCCTGGAAATTCTCAGCGCCTGGAAACTCGCCATCCCCGGCTTCGACATCGCGCCCCTGCTCGACCGATTGGAGCATCTGCCCCTGGTCGTCGCCCTTCTGCCTTATGTCCAGGTCCCCGATACCGTCGAAGACCACCTGCGCTCCGCTCTCGAAACCCCCGACCTCGAGATCCGCTGCGCCGCCGCCCACGCCGCCGGCCAGCTAAAACTGCACGCCCTGCTACCGACCCTTCTGCCCCTGCTCGACACGTCAATCAACCCAAACGCCCGCCTAGCCGCCGCCTCGGCCCAAGCTCTCGCCCAAATGGGCCCTGAAGGCGAACGTCATCTCCACGCCGTCCTCGCCTCAGGCGACCGCAAAGCTTCCGCCGCCGCCATGGAAGCGCTAGAAACCCTGGCAGTAGGCATCCAATGATCTATCAATCGGTCGAATACACCATCACCGCCTACGTAGCCTTTGTCAACACTCTCTCCTTCCTGCTCATGCTCATCGGCTACTTCGCTCTTAGCAAACAGAAGACCGAGGCCTTCAACACCCGCGAACTCGACGTCCTCGCCAAATCCCCGCTCCTGCCCAGCGTGTCCGTCCTCGCCCCCGCTTACAACGAGGCCGCCACCATCCGCCACAGCGTCCGCTCCATGCTGCGCCTGCGCCATCCGCGCCACGAAGTCATCCTCATTAACGACGGCTCAGCCGACAACACCCTCAAAGAACTCATCGACGAATTCCGCCTCTACCGCTCCAGCCGCATCCCCTGGGGCAGTATCCAAACCGCCCCTGTCCGCGCCGTCTACGAATCGCGCGACCCCATCCCGCTCCTGGTCATCGACAAAGAAAACGGCGGCAAAGCCGACGCACTCAACTGCGGCATCAACTACGCCCGCCACGACCTTTTCGCCGCCGTCGACGCCGATTCTATCCTCGAAAAAGACGCCCTGCTCCACCTCTCGCGCCCCTTTCTCGAAAATCACGAAGAAACCATGGCGGCTGGCGGCATCATCCGCGTGGCCAATGGCTGCGCTGTCTCCGGCGGCGCAGTCCTGGCCCCGCGCGTCCCCAAAAACCTACTCGCCCGCTTCCAAATCGTCGAATATCTGCGTGCCTTTCTCGCCGCTCGCGTCGCCATGAGCCACGCCAACACCCTGCTCATCATTTCCGGCGCATTCGGCCTCTTTCGCCGCTCCGTCGTCGCCGAAATGGGCGGCTACCGCCTCGACACCGTCGGCGAAGACATGGAACTCGTCGTCCGCCTGCACCATTTCCGCCGCCAGCGCCATCTCCCCTGCCGCATCGTCTTCCTCCCCGATTCAGTCTGCTGGACCGAAGTGCCCGAAACTCAGCGCATTCTCCGCCGCCAGCGCGTCCGCTGGCAGCGCGGCTGTCTCGAAAGCATCCTGTTTCACAAACGCATGGCCGCCAACCCGCGCTTCGGCCCAGTCGGCCTCCTCGGCCTTCCCTATTTCATCCTGTGTGAAGTCATCGGCCCCTTCATCGAACTCACCGGCTACCTGGCCACCGCCACCGGACTGCTGCTGAATTGGGTCTCCGGCGGCGGTGCGCTCCTCTTTTTCGCCGTCTCCATCCTCTTCGGACTGCTCATGTCGGTCAGCTCCGTGCTGCTCGAAGAAAACACCATCTGCAAATACCCCGACCCCCGCGACCTCCTCCGCCTCCTCCTAGCCGCCATCCTCGAAAACCTCGGCTACCGCCAAATGAACCTCCTCTGGCGCGTCGAAGCCATCTTGCAAGTCGTATTCAAGAAGAAACGTTCCTGGGGCGAAATGGAGCGCCGCGGCTTCCAGCAAGAAACCGAACCTGTCTAGTACCGAACAAGCAAAACGGGAACGGAGAGAAATATGTCCCCAACAGAAGGCTTTCTCGCGCCCACGACTTCACTGCGTGGACATATCTCTCCGTCCGCGTTTTGCGCTGCTCCGTTCCTGGAATCCCCGCTCTAAACTCTTTGCCGCTTCCGCCCGATAGTAAGGTATGCGAACGCGCACAATTATCATCTCCCTCCTGGCCGTCTACGCCATGGTCCTGACCGGCTATGTCGGCTGGCGCGCCCTGACCACGTCCAGCACCAGCCTCTCCGGCAGCCGCACCGCTTCCACCTCAGATTTCACCCCGCCCACGCCGCCGCCTTTCCAGGGCGCAAATTCCACCGCCAGCGCCCCGCTTTCCGGCCCGGAACTTCTCGCCCGCGTCCAGATTGAAAATGAACTCCGCTATACCGATCTCCAGTCCTTTGTCTGCAATGAGCATCTGGATCGCTTTCGCGCCCATTACAACGGCGAAAATCCCCGCCAGATCGATACCGTAACCGCCCAGGTCTCCTTTGAAAACGGTGTCGAAAGCTACAGCGCCATTGAACAGAACAACCGCGCCCGCAACAGCATGAACGAAATCCCCGGTGCCTGGTCGGAAGGCGAATTCGGCACCCTGCTCCGCCAAACCCGAACCCTGCTCACCACCCAGCCTTTAACCTCCCAGACAACCACTGGCCCCGACAACGAGCCGGCCGTCCTCTACAGCCTCCACGTCGACGGCGAAGACAGCCCCTGGGAACTCATTGTCGCCCGCCAAAAGTTTCGCGTCCCATTTCTCACCGAAGTGACTGTCTCGCAAAAAACCGGACGGATTTTGCAAATCAAGCGCACCTCCACCGCCATGCCGCCCAGCTTCGGCATCTCTGAAATACAATGGAGCGTCAACCTAAAACCCGTGCCGCTCGACGGCAAGGAATTCCTCTTGCCCACCACCGGCGAATACTCCATCCTCTACGAAAAAACCAACCGCCGCGAATGGAACGCCATCACCTTCGCCAACTATCACCGCTACACCGCCAGCTCCGTCATGCACTTCTAAAATGATCAAGCTAGGCGTTTGTTTTGCCCTGTTCCTCACCAGCCCGCTGCTTGCTCAGCACTGGACATCCCTAAAAACCCCGCATTTCGAAATCTACACAACCAAAGACCAGCCCGCCGCCCTCGAAGACCTTCAAACCCTCCAAACCATCAACTTTTTCTTCGAAGCCGCCAAGCCCTTCGGCAAAATTCCCGCCGGAAAACCCGTCCAAGTCATCGCCTTCCGCTCCAAGAACGAATACGCCCCCTACGCTTTCCGCTCCGAAGGCGGAGCATATTTTTTCCACACCGAAAAAAACGACTATATCTTGATCGGCGACACCGGCCCGCATGAACGCGCGCTGGTGCAGCATGAGTTCACCCACCTGGTCGTAAATGAAGCCGGCCTAAAACTCCCCATCTGGCTCAACGAAGGCCTGGCCGACTTCTATTCCACCGTCGAAGTCACCGGCATGCAAGCCACCGTCGGCCGGCCGCCCAATCTGTATCTCGAAACCGCGCGCAACGCCCGTTTCCTTCCCTGGGACACCCTCTTCGCAGTAGACGCCAGTTCCAGCATGTACAGCGTCGGCGAGAATCTGGCGCATTTTTACTCGCAAAGCTGGGCGCTGGTCCACATGCTGAAACTCGACGAAGCCTATGCCCCGCGCTTCCCGCAATTTCTGAAGGCCGTCGCCGAAGGCCAAAGTTCCAAGGACGCTTTGCAAGCAACTTACAAGAAAAGCATGGCGCAAATCGACTCCGATCTTGTCGCCTACGTCAAGAAAAGAAAGCTGCCAGTCGCCGTCATGGAAGGCCTTCCGCCAGCCTCCAACCCCGCGCCCGTCATCGCCGAAGCCTCCGATTTCGACCTCCAGTTGGCCTTAGCTACCGTTCTGGCGTGGAAATCCGCCAACGCTGCCGAAGGACTGGAAAAACTCGCTGCTCTTTCCGTTCGTTATCCTGACCGCCCAGAGACGGAAGAAGAAATGGGATGGCTCGCCCTCCAGCAAAATAAAAAGGACGACGCCCGCCGCCACTTCGAAGCAGCCGTTCAACGCCATTCAAAAGACCCGCAAGTCTTGTTCAACACCGCCGCGCTCGAAAAAGAAGCCGGAGTTAAATCCGCGCAGGTCGCCGACTTGTTTCGCCAGACCCTGGCCCTTCAGCCCACCATGGACAACGCGCGCCTGGAACTGGCCCTGCTCGAATACCAAAATTTTCAGTACAAGTCCGCGCTGTCGCTGCTCTCCGGCATGTCCGCCATCCCGGACGACGCCAAATTCGAGGCTTATTTCACCATGGCCCAGTGCTATTCGAATCTGGACGATCTAACGAACGCCGAAACCTACGCGAAAAAAGCCGCGCAATCCGCCCGCACCGACGATCAAAAAGAAGACGCCGCCAGCCTGCTTGAAACCGTCCAGCGCGACAAAGAATCCGATTCAGCCCCTGCCGCTGCTGTCAAACCCCAGCCCCAAATCACCAACGCGCGCGGCCTGACCAAATCATTGCAATGCGACGGCACGAAAAAACTCCTGACCCTCGCCATCGAAGGGTTTCCCGACATGACCTTCGACATCAGCGACCCTGACCTCGTCGTCCGTCATCCCAGCGAAACCTACGCCCGCTGGTCCTGCGGCCCGCTCAAGCCCGAACCCGTGACCATCGTCTACGAAAAAAACGCCGGAAAAGCCATCGAACTCGTCTTCTAAACCCGCTCTGGGCTCCGCTTGGTGTTACACGCGCACAATCCCAAACACCCCGCTTCACCCGGCTCATGCGTAAACCGTCCGCACCGGCAGCAAAGCCGCAGCAAATCAATTTCCTCCGGCCTCTGGCAGCAAGCGCAAACCAAAGTCGAAGCCTCAACAGATGGGCTGACCAATGGGTTAACTGAAGTGTCGGCCAAAGCAGTTTTCGTATCCATGCTTTAGCCTAACCCCTAAACTTTACAACGTCAAGTACTTTTCAATAATGAAACGCACCCCATCAAGTACCGTTTGGATGCCCCGATCCCGCGCCCGTATCGATAATTTTTGCTCCCTCGGCACAATCCACGAGCCTCTGGATTTCGCCAGCCATTGCAGTCCACGCCTTGGCTCCAAAAGCGCCAATCAGCCGCTCCTGCATCGCATCCCACTGGGCCGCAGCTTTTGCCAGCACATTCTCGCCCTTTTGCGTCACTTTCGCCGACAGCGACCGCGCATCCCTGCCCGCCGCCGTCTCAATCCAGCCATCGCGCACCATCGGCGCAATCGCCCGGTAAAGCGAAGTCCGATCCATTTCCAGTTCTTCCGCCACCCGCGCCAGCGGTTCTCCTGCTCGCCTCGCAATGCAGCCGACGACCGCAAACTGCGTAATATTGATCTCGCAACCCGCCAGCGCCTCGTCATACGATCGCACCAGCACCCGCGATAGTTTTTTCACGGTCGCGCAGATGCAGCGCGAAGAGCCGGCCTCTTTTGATGAGTACACATCAATATGCTAACATCGCCTCGTGAAGCCCCGTTACGCCCCCCACTACGCTTGGACAATAGCCGCCGTAACCTTCCTCGTCCTCCTGGTAACCGCCGGAATCCGCGCCACCCCCGGCATCCTCATCCTCCCGCTCGAGAGCGAATTCGGCTGGACCAGCGCCGCCATCTCCGCCGCCATCGCCATCAACCTCGCGCTCTTCGGCCTCATCGGACCTTTCGCCGCCTCGCTCATGGACCGCTGGGGGCTGCGCCGCCTCGTTCTCTGCGCCCTCACCCTTCTCACCGTTTCCGTCGGCCTGACCGCGTTCATGAACACGCAATGGCAGCTCGTCCTGCTTTGGGGAATCTGCGTCGGTGCCGGCACCGGCGTTACGTCCATGGTTCTCGCGGCCGTCGTCGCCAACCGCTGGTTTGACAAAAGCCGCGGCCTCGTTCTGGGCGCTCTCACCGCCGCCAACGCCACCGGCCAATTGCTCTTCCTGCCCCTGCTCGCGCGCCTGCTCGATCATTCCGGCTGGCGCAGCGTCTCCCTGCTCGTCGCAGCTTGCGCCGCCCTCGTCTTCTTCTTCGTCCTGGCCTTCATGCGCGACCGCCCTTCGGACATCGGCCTCCAGCCCTACGGCAGCGGGGAGATTCCAATCCTGGCAAAACCATCGCTTCGCCCCATCGAAGCCCTGCGCCAAGCCGTCCGCTCGCCCGCTTTCTGGGTCCTCGCCGGCAGTTTCTTCGTCTGCGGCGCCAGCACCAACGGCCTCATCGGCACCCACCTCATCCCCGCCTGCCACGATTACGGCATCCCCGAAGTCCGCGCCGCCGGACTCCTTGCCACCATGGGCATCTTCGATATCGTTGGCACCATCGCCTCCGGCTGGCTCAGTGACCGCATGCCCAGCCGCTGCCTGCTCTTTGCCTACTACCTGCTGCGCGGCCTGTCACTTCTGTTCCTGCCGCACACCCTAGCGCAAAGCCAAACCAGCCTTAACTGGTTCGCCATCTTCTACGGCCTCGACTGGGTCGCCACCGTTCCGCCCACCGTGCGCCTCGCCTCCGATTGCTTCGGCCGCCAAAACGCCGGCGTCATCTTCGGCTGGATCGGCACCGCTCACCAGCTAGGCGCATCCATCGCCGCCCTCGGAGCCGGCTTCATCCGCACCTACGCCGGCGACTACCAATACGCCTTCTGGATCTCCGGCGCAATCTGCGCCCTCACCGGCCTCGCGTTCCTGCTCACCGCCAAACCCCTCCGCACCCGCCTAGCTGCCGAAGCCTGCTAATCACAACAGGCACGCGCTGCTGGCTAATCTCATCACCAAGAAAATACCCCGGAAGCGCGTCCGCCAGCAGCTCTCTCGCCGCCTGCGCAAGATACAAAACCAGTTCTTTCGGCGCTTCGGCAATCTCTTCCAGCACTTTCTCGCGCCCTACGATGACAGCGGCGAAATCCTCCAGGTCATGGCTGCCAAAATAGTCCTTGCGCCCCCGTCCGCGAAACGCCTCCAGCTTGGTGCCCAGGAAAAACGGAGCATTAATCAGCCGGATGACCCTGCTGCTCGGAAGAGCCGCCTCTCTTGCTGTCTTTAAGGCTCCCCGGGTACCAGATGTTGCTGAAACCCAGAACCTTTTCATCCAGCGGCATCACATCCAGCGTCAAATCCCCATGCACCCAACGGCACAGCGGAGCATTCTCGCGCAAATCCTCGGAAAATCCGCACTCACGCAGGCGCAGCGCAAACGAAACATAGTCTCTATAGGTCGCGATCTCCGCAATCACATCGACATCAGTCGTTCCCCTGACAGGCCCCGCCGCCTCATCGGTCACAATAAGGTCCAGCGTCGCGCCGCCAACGAAAACAACCTCGCTCACCAGTTCCTTCAGCTTGGCCGCTGCATCTTCCAGCAGTTCCAGGTTGCTACGCGGCTGGGGCAAAACCAGCAATCCTCGCTCGCAGTTCATCCATCGCCAGCGTTCGTTCGCGCGTCCAGCCCTCTCGCAGTGCGTCCACCCGCGCCAGCAGTTTATAGAATTCCGCGTCTTCCAAAGCTGCGGCGGCGGCATGCTTATAGAGCGGGGTGAACGCATAACCCCGCACCTTTCCTTTCACATACGGCCACACCGGAGGAAGATCCGTGCCCTGCTGCACGGCCAAATTCAGCGGTTCGGCCGCATACGCAGTAGGAATACCGTGGGATTGCCGCGTTCCGCCGGAAACGAATACTTCAATCCATGCTCCAAAAACTCCAGCAGGGCCGACCGGTTGACCTTTTTCTACTCACCTGGAACAAGGAACCCCGACAAACGAGCCCGTGTAAAGGACGCATACACTTCCAAAGACGAAAGATGCAGCGCTTGTTCTATATTCAAGAATACAGAATACCCGCTACCGCCCCTTCTTCTTCCCGCCCTCAAACAACCCCACCCGCTTCTCCGTCCTCACCAGCTGATTAATATGCAAAACCGGCATCAAGCTCCGATCCTCGCCCGGCCGGTTCACAGCGACTCTCTCCGAAATCTCCTGGTTCAAATTATCGATGAACCCTTCCACCTGCTTCTGCATCGCTTCCATCTTCTCGCGCATATTGAGAATAATTTCCACGCCCGCCAGATTCACGCCCAGATCCCGGGTCAGCTTCAAAATCACTTCCAGCCGCTCCAAATCCTCATCGGTATAAAGCCGGGTGTTCCCATCGCTGCGTGAAGGCGCCAGCAATCCTTCGCGCTCATACAGCCGCAAAGTCTGCGGATGAATCGCATACTGCTCCGCCACAGCCGAAATCATGTACGCCGCTTTGCTCTTCGCCTTTGCCATCTTTGCTTCACCCGTTAACCCGGTTGCACCTGACTCCAGATCTCCGTCCGGACGTCTTCTGTCTGCACCTGCGCCAGTTGCCGCAGCAAATCCCGCGTGCGCTCGTCATGCACGTCCGGCGCCTGCAAAAACACTTCCACAATCTCATCGCCGCGCGTGTTCTTGCGCGCGTTGAAGATCCCTTTTTCCCTGAGCCGGAACTTTTGCCCGTTCTGCGTCCCTTGCGGAATCTTCAGCAGCGCCCGCCCGTCAATCGTCGGAACCTCAATCTTTGCGCCCAGCCCCGCCTCGCTCACCGTCAGCGGCAGCTTAATCTCAATGTTGTCGCCCTCGCGCTTGAAGAAGCTGTGCTCCTCCACCCGGATCGTGATATACAAATCACCAGGAGGCCCGCCAAAAACGCCCGCATTGCCCTTCGCCGGAACCCGCAGCCGCGACCCCGATGGAACGCCTTGCGGAATGCGCACTTCCACCGAATCCGGGTGGCTCAAGCGCCCCTCGCCCCGGCACGCCGCGCAGGCATTCTTCAGCCGCCCCGTCCCGCCGCAGCGGTTGCACGTCAGGTTGAACTTCATTGCCCCGGCCATCTGCGTCACCGTCCCCGTGCCGTCGCACTCCGGGCAGACCGCCACCGAATTTCCCGCCGCGCCGCTGCCATGGCAAACCTCGCACGTCTCTTGCCGCGAGATGCTCAGCCGGACCTGCGTCCCCTTGATCGACTGCCAGAAATCAATGTTGAGCCCATACTCCAAATCGGCCCCGCGCTCCGGTTGCTGCGATTTGCCGCGCTTGCCGCCGCCGAACATCTCGCTGAAAATATCCCGGAATGTTCCTGTTCCGCCTAGATCTTCCGGCGTCGCGCCTGCCGCCCCGTTCCCCGGACGCCCGGCCCGCTGCTGCTGCCTTAAATACTCCGCAAAATCGAACCCGTCGAAATTCGGACCGCCCGGCTGCGTCGCGCCCGTCCCGGCATTCGGCGGCACTGTGTCGCTGTAAAACCCGTATTGGTCATAAACTTTTTTTTTGGTCTCGTCGCTCAGCACGTCATACGCGGCTTGCACTTTTTTGAAGCGCTCTTCCGCCGCCTTGTCGCCCGGATTCAAGTCCGGATGATATTTCCGCGCCAGCTTCCGGTACGCCTTGCGAATCTCATCGGTGTCGGCGTTCCGCTCCACGCCCAGCGTTTCGTAATAATCTTTGTTTGTTGCAGCAGGCATCCGCTTTTCCCAACAGCCACTGGCACTATTCTTTCAACTAACACGCGCAAGACGGTCGCGTTGTCAAGCTCGCCGGGCGAGCATCCGCGCCCTTTGCGCTTCTAAACAAGCGGCGGCTCAATTTTCACTGAGCCGCCGCCTGCTCTCTCTTGCCTATCGCTTACTTCTTGTCTTCGACATCGACAAATTCAGCGTCCACCACGTTGTCCTTAGGCGCGCTCGACTCCGGTCCTGCGCCTGCGGCCGTGCCGTTCGCGCTCGGCGGAGGCGCGCTCGATTTGTACATCGCCTCGGCCAGCTTGTGGCTCGCCGTCGTCAGCTTGTCGGTGGCGGAAGTGATCTTGTCCAGGCCGCCTTCCGCCATCGCCTTCTTCAAATCGTCCACCGCCGCTTCCACCGTTTTGGCGTCCGCTTCGGAGATCTTCTCGCGATGCTCCTTCAGCATCTTCTCCACGTTGTACATCATGGCGTCCGCCCGGTTGCGCGCCTCAATCTCATCGCGCTTCTTGCGGTCGTCCACCGAATGGGATTCGGCGTCGCGCGCCATTTTGTCCACTTCTTCCTTGCTCAGGCCGGAGGAAGAAGTAATCGTGATCTTCTGCTCGTTGTTCGTCGCCCGGTCCTTGGCCGTCACGTTCATAATGCCGTTGGCATCAATGTCGAACGTCACTTCCACCTGCGGCACGCCGCGCGGAGCCGGCGGAATCCCAACCAACTGGAACACGCCCAGCAGGCGGTTATCCCGCGCCATCGCGCGCTCACCCTGGTAGCACTTAATCTCCACCGACGTCTGGCTGTCGGCGGCCGTCGAAAACACTTCGCTCTTGCGCGTCGGAATCGTCGTGTTGCGCTCAATCAGCTTCGTCATCACGCCGCCCAGCGTCTCAATGCCCAGCGACAGCGGAGTCACGTCCAAAAGCAGAACGTCCTTCACTTCGCCGCCCAGCACGCCGCCCTGCACCGCCGCGCCCACCGCAACCACTTCATCCGGGTTCACGCTGCGGTTCGGTTCTTTCCCAAACAGCTCGCGCACAATCTGCTGAACCTTCGGAATGCGCGTCGAGCCGCCCACCAAAACCACTTCGTCAATATCCTTCGGCGTCACACCGGCATCCGCCAGCGCCTGCTTGCAAGGACCCACCGAGCGCTGCAAAATATCGTCCACCATCTGCTCAAACCGCGCCCGCGTCAGCTTGATGTTCAAGTGCTTCGGGCCGCTCGCATCAGCCGTCAAAAACGGCAGGTTGATTTCGGTCTCAAGCAAGGTCGAAAGCTCAATCTTGGCCTTTTCCGACGCTTCCTTCAAACGCTGCAAAGCCATCTGGTCGCGCGACACATCCACGCCTTGGTCTTTCTTGAACTCCTGCACCAGCCAGTCGATAATCCGCTGGTCAATGTTGTCGCCGCCCAGGTGCGTGTCGCCATTGGTCGACTTCACTTCCACCACGCCGTCGCCCACTTCCAGAATCGAAATATCGAACGTGCCGCCGCCGAAATCGTAGACCGCAATCGTCTCGTCCGTCTTCTTGTCCAGCCCGTAAGCCAGCGCCGCCGCCGTCGGCTCGTTGATGATGCGCATCACTTCCAGGCCCGCAATCTGCCCGGCGTCTTTCGTCGCCTGCCGCTGCGCATCGTTGAAGTACGCCGGTACCGTGATGACGGCCTTGGTCACCTTCTCGCCCAGATACGCTTCCGCCGCTTCCTTCAGCTTGGTCAAAATCATCGCCGAAATCTCGGGCGGCGAATATTTCTTGCCCTGAATCTCCACCCGCGCGTCGCCATTGTCGCCCGGTGCCGTCTTATAAGGAACCAGCTTCATCTCTTCGCTGACTTCGTTATGCCGGCGTCCCATGAACCGCTTGATCGAATAGATCGTGTTCTCCGGATTCGTCACCGCTTGGCGCTTGGCCACGTTCCCCACAAGGCGCTCACCGTTCTTGGTGAAGCCCACCACCGACGGCGTGGTGCGCCCGCCCTCCTGGTTGGGAATAACGGCGGGTGTGCCGCCTTCCATCACGGCAACCACTGAGTTTGTGGTTCCTAAATCAATTCCGATAATCTTACTCATGTGTATTCATCCTTCGCCAACCACGCCTGCAGCAGTCAGCTCTACTTAAGCACGTTCCCAGTATCGAATATGAGTGAGAGGTTGTCAAGTTGTCTTGCTTTTTTGTTGCTAAGCCTTTTCTTAGTGCCACTTAGCTCCGCACAATCTCCTAATCCAACCACACTAACTGTCGCCGCCGCCGCCGACCTTTCCGCCGCCGAGCCCGTCCTCGCCGCCGAATTTGAAAAAACGAACCCATCCATCAAAATCCGTTTCGTAACCGGCGCCAGTACCGCCCTCGCCCAGCAAATCCACAACGGCGCACCCTTCGACCTCTTTCTATCGGCGAACATCAACCTCGTCGACAGCCTGCATCTCGACGACGCCAAAATCTACACCGTCGGCCACATCGCCATCCTCTGGAAAGACGGCAAAGACCATCCTTTAACCGACTTGGCTAATCCCAACATTCATTTCCTGGCCATCGCCAACCCCAAACTCGCCCCCTACGGCCTCGCCGCCCAGCAGGAATTGCAGCGCCTCGGCCTCTGGGACAAACTCCAGCCCAAAATCGTCTACGCCGAAAACGTCCGCGGCACCCTCCAACTCTTCGAAAGCGGCAACGCCGACGCCGTCCTCACTGCCCTCTCGCTGGTCATCAACCGCCATCCCCAAATCGTCCATTCTGAAATCGTCCAGAAAGCCGGCATTGTCCCCGCCACCAAATCCCCCCAAGCCGCCCACGCCTTCCTGGACTGGCTCCTCTCGCCCCCCGCCCAGCAAATCCTCGCCCGCTACGGCTTCGACAAACCCTAACCCCCAACTTCCTAACTTCGGGGACGGAGAGGTATGGTACGAAGTCGCTGAATCGCCATTTTTGTCTCGCTCGCCCGAAAACCCCCGCAATTCGGCAATTTTCTGCCCGCCCCACCAGATTCTGCCAAGGAATCGCTTCAAGCTTGGCCATGTCCCGACCAAAGAAATCCCGAATCATCAATCTCTGCCTTTCGCCTGAAAAAGCAGATTTGCCACTTCGTACCATATCTCTCCGTCCCCGAAGTCGAAGTGACCCCCGCCCACGCGCTACCTTAGAAAAGCGCCGTAACTTCCATGCCCGATCCCGCGAACACAAATCCAGATCACATCGGAGCGGATCATTCCCTGGAATCCCTAATGGCGGCCTATCAGGCCGGCGACCCCGCCGCCGGCGACGAACTCTTCCGCCGCGTTGGCCAGCAGCTCTACCGCTTCATGGCCGTCCACTCCGGCGACCGCCGCCACGCCGACGACCTCTTGCAGGACCTCTGGCTGCGCGTCCATCGCGCCCGCAACACCTACCGCCCCGGAGAACCCGTCCTTCCCTGGCTCTACGCCATCGCCCGCTTCGTGAAAGTCGACGCCTACCGCAAGCGCCGCTCCGAACGCTTTGAACAATCGCTGCCCGAAGGCTTTGATCCCATCGCCGCCCCGCCCGCGCGCGACAACAATTTGCCCGAAATCGGCCAGCTGCTCGAAGCTCTGCCCGAAAGCCAGCGCGAAGTGGTTCTCATGCTCAAAGTCTCCGGGTTAAGTTTGGAAGAAGTGGCCAAGGCAACCGCATCGTCAGTCGGCTCCGTGAAACAAAAGGCCCACCGCGCCTACGAAAAACTGCGCGCCACGCTGCGCCCCAGCAGGCAAACGCCATGAACGACGAACAAATTGACGGTCTGCTCAACACCACCCCCGAACTCCCGGCCGCCCTGGCCGCGCAGATCCGCGCCCAAATCCAGCGCGACACCCAGCCCGTCAAGCCGCTCAAAAGCGCCACGTACTACGCCATCGTGTTCGCCGCCATCTTCGCCGCCGTCAGCCTCGGCTTCGCCGCCATCCTGCATTTCAAAGGCCTGCACGCGCTCTCAATGAACGCCGCCGCCGAACTCCTGCTGCTGCTCGTCCTGGCCGCCTTCTTCGCTGCCCACACCATCGCCCGCGCCATGCGCCCCGCCAGCGGCCGCCTCTATTCCTGGCCCCTCGCCGCCTTCGCGCTGATCGCCTACGAAGCCCTCATCCTGCGCCTCTTCAGCGACTACTCCACCCCCGCCTTCCTCCATGCCGGCTTCGCCTGCCTCTCGCTCGGAACCCTCTGCGGCCTCCTCACCAGCCTGCCCCTCTTGTACCTGGTCCGCCGCGGTTTCATCGTCCAGTCAGCCCGCGCCGGAGCCGCCCTCGGCCTCCTCGGCGGACTCTCCGGCCTCACCTTCCTCACCCTCCACTGCGACAACCTCACCGTCCCCCACGCCGCCCTCTGGCACGCCGCCGTCCTGGTCGTCTGCACCGCCGCCGGCGCACTCACCACAAAATTTAGACTTTCCTAGCCACTCCATCCCCACGCCGAATAAAGTCTCCGCGCCACCCATCCGATAGTGACCCTAGCGGGGACTTCGCGCATGAAACGTTATCAACTGATCGCGCCAGCACTACTGATCCTGGCCTGCCTTCACCCCGTCTTTGCCCAATCCCCGCCCGCACCCAACCCGCCGCCCGCCAACGCCGCACCAGATCCGTTCTCAATGGACCTCGATTCGCTCTCCAACACCAAAGTCACCACCGCCTCCAAATTCGCCGAAAAACTCTCCGACGCCCCCAGCGTCATCACCGTCGTCTCACAGGACGAAATCGCCCGCTTCGGGGGCATCACCCTCGCCGAAATCCTCAACCGCGTCGCTGGCCTGAACATCAGCAGCGGCTTCTTTCAGGACCGCACCACCGTGGCCATCGGCGGCGACCAAAGCCGTTTAGACAGCGGCCATGTCCTGTTCCTCATCAACGGCCGCCCCATCCGCGAAATTCTCGAAAGCGGCGTCAGCACCGACCTGCTGGAATCCTTCCCCGTCGGCATCCTCGAAAGAATCGAGATCATTAAGGGCCCTGGTTCCGTCCTCTACGGGTCCGACGCCTACTCCGGCGTCATAAACCTGATCACCAAGAAAGCTGTCGACAAAAGCTTTAGAATCAGTGCCGCAGGCGGAGCGGACGCCGCCACGGCCAACTCCGCTGAAGCCCTCTACTCAAATGGTGACTTCAACATCGTAGGGGCCGGCCAATACCATCAGATGCCCGTCTGGAACACGCCCTTCGGCTTCCTGCCCGGCCCCACCAACCCGCGCTCCATTCAGGATCTTTCGCAGCCCGACAACGGCGAGGGCGCCTATCTCGGTGTCAACTTCAAAGGCTTCAGTTTCATGTCCACTTACACCGGCCAAGACGGAGCCGGCTTTGTCCGGGGAGTGATTGGCGACGTGCGCTGGAAGCGCGGCTTCACCGATCTGGGCTACAAAATCAAGCCCACCGCCAAATGGGACATGAGCTTCAATTTCACCTACTCCCGCAACATCTTTGAAGCCCCCTCCTATCCCTCCATCCATCGCGATTCCTATGAGGCCCTCTTCGAATGGAGCAACTCCATCACCCTTTCGGAAAAAGATCATCTGACTTTCGGAGCGCTCGGCGATCACATCGCTGGAACCGAAACGCTGACCGACATAACTCCCGCAGTGACAGACGCCAAAGGCAGCCGCAACTCCAGCGCCGGATACGCCGAACTCGATCACAAGCTGACCGATTATCTGAAACTGGTGGGCGGCGTCCAGGTGAATAAAATCGGTGCCATCGCCGCCAACGCCGTTCCGCGCGCTGGCATAATCTGGACTCCAACGTCCGAGTTCACCATCAAGGCGCTCTACGGCGGCGCATACCGCGCGCCCAGCCTGGACGAAACCCTCATCAATCACCCTGGTCTCCAAGGAAACAAAAACCTCGTGCCTGAAACCGTCGGCACCCTGAATCTTCAGGCCAGCTACCAGACCAACCGTTTCCTGATGAGCGTCGACTTTTTCCATAGCAGGCAGGAACACCTGATTGTCGAAGACGCCAGCTCCTTCCCCACTCGCTATGTGAATCTCAAAGACCCGGCCACCTTTAAGGGTGTGGACGCCGAAAGCAAGTATTATTTCAGCAAAAACTGGTTCGCCATGGCTTCGGCGCTCTATCAGACCAACCATGATGCATCAGTCTCGCCCTTGTCACCCATCCCGGCCTTCTCCGCCAAAGCCGGCATCAGCTACCAGGGCCAAGGCGGCCTGACCGTGAGCGTATTCGACGCCTACCAAGGGCATACTCCAGGCTACTCCCAGGCGCTCAACCCGCTTCCCGACGCCTTCCATTCCGTCAGCGCCCATATCCGCTACGACCTGTCGAAACGCTGGTTCAAAAGCGACAAGCGCGGCTTCGCGCCCTTCATCTATGCCGACAATCTGACCAACACGCCGGTCTGGCTGCCCGACTGGGGCAGCGGCACACCGAACACCATCCCGGTCAATCGCGGCCGAACCCTGCTGTTCGGAATCCAGTTCTGGCAGAAGGCGGAATGACGCCTTGCCACTCGCCCTCATCCTCTGCCTTCTCATTCTGGGCGGGGCGGAACTTCCGCTCAGCGGCCCAAGCTCCCGCTCGGGCCCTAGCCCCACAACCCCAATCGCCGAGGAATACCAAGTGAAAGGCGCATTCCTCCTCAATTTCGCCAAATTCGTCTCCTGGCCCGACCAGGCCTTTAAATCCCCGGACGACCCCATCGCCATCTGCATCCTCGGCCAAAATCCCTTCGGCCCCGGACTAGAACAGGCCGCCCGCGACCTCGTCATCGGCGACCGCCACGTCGTCATCCGCCAATCCTCCGACGTGCAGGCAGCCCGCCCCTGCCAGATCGTTTTCGTCGCCGCCAGCGAACGCAAGCTGGCCAGGGCCTTGCTCCAGGCCGCCCAGGGAGAAAGCGTTCTCACCGTCGGCGAGTTCGACGGCTTCACCGCCGCTGGCGGCATCATCGCCTTCAAACTCGACGGCGAAAAAGTGCGCCTCGACATCAACACCGCCGCCGCCGACCGCGCCAAACTGCACATCAGCGCCAAACTTCTCAGCCTCGCCCAGTCCGCCAAAAAATGAGCGTTTCCCTCAAATACCGCAACCTGCCCGTCAAGCACAAGCTGCGCCTGGTCATCATGCTCACCGTCACCTCCACGCTGCTGTGCGCCTGCGCGGCCGTGCTGGCTTACGACCGCCTCGCCGCCCGCCAGGCCATTCGCAACAATCTGCAAGTGCTGGGCGAAATTGTCGGCGCAAACAGCACCGCCGCGCTCAGCTTTGAGGACGCCGCCGTCGGCCGCGAAATTCTCTCCACCCTGCGCGCCCAGCATCACATCGTCGCCGCCGGCATCATCACCGAATCCGGCCGCACCCTCGCCCGCTATCACCGCTCCTCCCAGGATTATTCGCAAATGCCGCCCCTGCGGCCCGACGGCACCTGGTTTCAGGACCAGCGCCTGCTCCTGTTCCGTTCCGTCATCCTCTATGGCCGCAAAATCGGTACCGTCTATTTGGAATCGGACCTGGAAGAACTCAACACCCGTCTGCACCGCTTCGCCGCCATCGTCGGCATTATTCTCATCGCCACCTGGCTTCTCGCCTTTGCCGTCGCCACCCTGCTGCAGGGCATCATCCTGCGCCCCATCGCCCACCTCGCCGCCGCCGCCCGCATCGTCTCCAGGGAGAAAAAATACTCCACCCGCGCCCTCAAAATCGCCGACGACGATCTGGGCGAACTCACCGACGTCTTCAACGCCATGCTCTCGGAAATTGAGCGCCGCGACGAAGACCTGCTCCGCCACCGCGACGTCCTCGAGCAGGAAGTGCGCGCCCGCACGGCCGACTTGGTGGCGTCCAATGAGAATCTCCTAGCCGCTAAAGACAAAGCCGAAGCCGCCAGCCGCGCCAAAACCGAATTCCTCGCCAACATGAGCCACGAAATCCGCACGCCCATGAACGGCGTCATCGGCATGACCGCCCTCGCCCTCGAAACTGACCTCAATGAGGTCCAGCGCAATTATCTGCAAACCGTCCGCATGTCGGCCGACCTCGCACTCACCGTCATCAACGACATCCTCGACTTTTCCAAAATCGAAGCCGGCCGCCTCGATCTCGACCCCACCCCCTTCAGCCTGCGCGATCTGGTCGAGGACAGCCTGCGCGTCGTCGCCCTAAACGCCCACGAAAAATCTCTCGAACTTATGTGCCGCGTCGCGCCCGAACTGCCCGAAATCGTCGTCGGCGATGCCAACCGCATCCGCCAAATCCTGGTCAACCTGCTGGGCAACGCCATAAAATTCACCGCCCAAGGCGAAGTCCTCGCCCAAGTCGAAACCGCGGCGGAGCAGGCGCTCCACTTCACCGTCAGCGACACCGGCATCGGCATCGCGCCCGAAAAACAGGCCGTCATCTTTGAGGCCTTTGGCCAAGCCGACACCTCCACCACCCGCAAGTTCGGCGGCACCGGCCTCGGACTGGCTATTTCCCAGCGCCTCATCCACGCCATGAACGGCAAAATCTGGGTCGAAAGCGAACTCGGCAAAGGCAGCCGCTTCCACTTCACCATTGAGGTAAAAGCCGCACCACAACCCACTCCTCCAGAAGAAAATCCCCTCGCTGGCCGCTCAATTCTGGTCGTCGACGACAACGCCACCCATCGCCGCCTTCTCGAAGACCTGCTGCGCGCCTGGGAAATGCTTCCCGAATCAGCCGCCGACGCTCCTCACGCCCTCGCGCTCCTGCGCGCCCGAACGCAAACCAATCCCTTTCACATTGTCCTAACGGACCTGCGCATGCCCAACATTGACGGCTTCGGCTTCTTGGACCAGATGCGCGCCAGCCAGCTCGCAGCCGCCCACACTGTTGTCCTCATGCTGCCCTCAGCCGAGCATCAGGCCGAACTGGCTCGTGCCCGCGACTCTGGCTTGGCCGCCTGCCTCGCCAAGCCGCTGCGCCGCGCCGAACTCCGCCTCGCGCTCATCAAGGCCGCTCTGCCGCCCCAAGCTCGAATCTCATTCACGCCCTCCCTTATCAACGCCGCCATGGCCCTCGCCCCGCCCGCTTTGGTCGGCCTCCGCATCCTGCTCGCCGAAGACAACCCCATCAACGAACGCGTAGCCTGCGGAATTCTCAAATCTTCCGGCCATTCCGTCGAAGTCGCCCGCATCGGCTCCCACGTCCAGCCCCTGCTCGCCGCTGGGCGCTTCGACCTCATCCTGATGGACATCCAAATGCCCGAAATGGACGGCTTCGAAGTCACCGCCGCCATCCGTCAGGCCGAAAAACTCACCGGCGCGCACATCCCCATCATCGCCATGACCGCCCACGCCATGGACGGCTATAAGGATCGCTGCCTGGACGGCGGCATGGACGGCTATCTCACCAAGCCCATCCGCCGCGACCTCCTCCTCGCCGCCCTCGACTTCTGCCGAACCCTCAACCAAACCCGTAATTCTCCCGCCAACCAACCTGCCTGACCCCGTCTTTCTCGTCAAACCGCACATAATCCACTCACACAAGATTGCTCATTGAAATCTGCTATGTTAGCGTAGGTATTTGGGGAGCGCTCTCACTCCGGCCCCCACTGCGCCCGGAGTGCGCCCACTTCCTAAAGCCCTGCCGATTACACTAGTAATAAATAGATGGAAGCCACGCTACAGGCCCTTGTTGCCCTCTTGATCAAAGCGATACCAACAATCGCTATTTTTCTCTTTCTTGTCATCTATCTCCAGCTCACCTATTTCAAGCCCATCGCCCGAATCTTGAAGGAGCGCCACGACAAAACCGAAGGCGTCAAGGAACTGGCTCGAAAGGCTTTCGAATCGGCCGACCACCGGACATCGGAACTCGAGCGTGCCCTCCAGTTGGCGCGCGCCGAAATCAGTCAGCAGCATGAACAATTGCGCCGCCAGTGGGCGGCCGAAGAAGCCGACGCCATCGCCTTCGCGCGCCACAAGGCTGAAGAACGGCTGGCCGCCGCCCGCCTCGCCATCGGCAGGGAAGTGGAAAGCGCCAAGTCCGAAATGGACATGAATGTCGAAGCGCTCAGCACCAGCATTGTTCAGTCGCTCGCGGGCCGGAGAGCGGCCTGATGCGCAAATTCCTCCTCCTTTCCGCCTTTTTCGCCGTCACCACGGTTCTCCCGGCTGCCCCCCGCGCTACCCAGGAAACGCCCGCCCAGCGCGAAGCTGACGTCGACCAGGAAACCGACCTGATGAAGTGGAAACTCATCAACACCGGCATCTTCGCCCTGCTGCTCGGCTACGGCGTCCTCACCCTCGCGCCCAAATTCTTTCAGGCCCGCAGCCTCGAAATTCAGAAAGCCATTAAAGACGCCACCGGCCTGAAAATTGAAGCCGACTTCCGCTATTCCGAAGTGGACAAAAAAATGTCCAACCTGTCTGGCGAAGTGGCCCGCATGAAAGCCGAAGCCGCCGCCGAGATGGAGCGCGAGCATCAGCGCATCAAGCGCGAGACCGAACAGGAAATTGAGCATTTAAATCGCAACACCGATTATGAAATCGATTTTCTCCGCGCCGAAGGCGCGCGCCAAGTCAAGCGCCACACCGCCCAGCTCGCCTTCGCTTTAGCCGAACGCCGCCTGCAATCGCATTTCGCCCAAAATGATCGCCAGAACAACGTCGGCGAATTCGTCCATCTCGTGGGAGCGTCCCGGTAAATGAACGCCCTCTCCGTTCACTACGCGCAAGCTCTGGCCGACGCCGTCTTTGCCCCCAATTCCGGCTTGTCGCCGGGTTTATCTCCAGAAGACGCCGTCGCCCAGTTTCGCTCGGCCGAAAGCCTGATCACCGGCTCAAAGCAGCTTCATTCCGCCCTGCTCTCGCCCGCTGTCAGCCGCGCCAAGAAGCAGGCTGTCGTTTCCAGGCTCGCTGATATGCTGGCGCTTCATCGCGTCGTCCGCAATTTTCTGCTGGTGGTTGTTTCGCATCGCCGCATTCTGGACCTCAAAGCGATGCGCGAAAGTTTTGAAGAGGTCGTCGACAGCCGCTTGGGCTGGGTGCGCGCCGAACTCGCCTCGGCGCACGAAGTGGCAGCGCCGCAGCGCGAAGAAATTGAGCGCGCGCTCGGCTCGCAATTAGGAAAGTTTATTCGGGCAACCTACGTTGTGGACCCTTCGCTGATCGGCGGAGTGAGAGCACGGGTTGCGTCGAAAGAGTATGATGCAACGGTTCGCGGAAAGCTGGATAATATGCGCCAGCGACTGGCCGCAAACCTGTAACACCAAGAGTTTAATAGAGGGATCGTAAGCAAGTTATGGCTCAGATTAGAGCAGATGAAATCTCGCGTGTCTTGTTAGCCGAGATCGAAAATTTTGACGCGGTCGCCAACGTCGCCGAAACCGGCTCGGTCATCAGCGTCGGTGACGGCATCGCCCGCATTTACGGCCTGGAAAACGTCATGGCCGGCGAATTAGTCGAATTCGGCCCCGAAACCGTCGGCATCGCCCTCAACTTGGAAGAAGATCAGGTTGGCGTCGTGCTGCTCGGCGAATACGGCAACGTCAAGGAAGGCGACCAGGTCAAGCGCACCGGCCGCATCATGTCGCTGCCCGTCGGCGACGCCATGATCGGCCGCGTCGTCAACGCCCTCGGCATCCCCATCGACGGCAAAGGCCCCATCGCCACCACCCAATTCAACGCCATCGAGCGTCTCGCCCCCGGCGTGGTCGACCGTCAGCCCGTCAAGCAGCCCCTGCAAACCGGCGTCAAAGCCATCGACGCCATGGTGCCCATCGGCCGCGGCCAGCGCGAACTCATCATTGGCGACCGCCAAACCGGCAAAACCACCATCGCGCTCGACACCATCATCAATCAAAAGGGCCAGGGCGTCATCTGCATCTACGTCGCCATCGGCCAGAAGCGCTCCACCGTCGCCCAA
>Ga0116230_10000089_pt1 | contig 66602 bp, 54 predicted proteins | sample S1TSphfallax_3_FD_88678 | JGI IMG/M metagenome (GOLD analysis project Ga0116230, IMG submission 88678) | Host-associated microbial communities from peat moss isolated from Minnesota, USA - S1T2_Fd - Sphagnum fallax MG | ecosystem: Host-associated > Plants > Peat moss > Unclassified | place...
CCTGCCCGGCGCGCAGGTCCTCGAGAATTTGGGCTTGCTGAGCGACTTGGCCGGCACTTGGCAGGGGACTGGTTTCAATCTGGTGGCGAGGCCGTTCTTTGGACCGCCGAAAGCCAACCTGTTTCTTGAACTCAATCGTACGACGGAAATATTGCAATTCGAGCCGATCCTGTCCTCCATTCCCAATCGCGGCACCTTCCAGGAGGACATCGAACTCTTCGGGCTGACGTACTTGCAGCGGATCATCGACTCGGACAACGGCGGCGCATTGCACATCGAACCCGGCATTTGGGTGACCCAGCCGCCGACATCCCAGCCGCAAGTGAATCCCCCCAAGGACGGCCAGATCGTCGCGCGCATGGGTTCGATACCCCACGGCAATGCGCTGCTTGCGGGTGGTGCCGCGACCCGGTTCACGGGTCCTCCCGTGCTCGGAGCGGGTGGTGGGGTCGCGAACCCCGCGGGCTCCGTGTTTCCTTCGTTCAACAGCACGCCCGTGACACTCCCCGTGTCGCCGGGCGTGCTCACCTTGAGCGCCGCCGGCACGCAGGAGTCATTGGCCGCGCCGGCGGGCGGGTTCTCGCAATATAATTTGAAGATAGCGGCATCGCTCACGTCCGTGCCGCCCAATCCACGCAGTCCGTTGGAAAGTACGCTGACCGAGCTGCCGAACACCATCACCCAGAATGTCGTGAATGACCCGATCGTGCTGCTGCAGGATGTGGTCAAAGCCCAGGTGAATGCCGGCTGCACCTTCGAAGGAACCGTGCTCAACATCGCCACCGCCTCGCCGATTCGCTTCTTTTCGACGGCGCCCAAAGCGCCGCCGGCCGGTGGTCCCACCCTCTCGGTGGACGTGAGGGATGCGACCGGGGGCACCGAAAATCTACCGTTCCTCAAGACCAATGCGAATACGGCTCTGGTGTATTCGACCTTCTGGATTACAAAAGTCACGCCGAAGAGCGACCCCGCCTTCATGCAATTGCAGTACGCTCAGTTCGTGTTATTGGATTTTCCGGCAGCGTTGGTGAAGGCGCCAACACCTGCGCCCAATCCACCGCTCGAAACGGATCAGGGTTTGCTCAACTTTGGTTGGCCCCACGTTTCCGTGGGTACCTTGCTCAAGACCTTCGGATAGGCGCGATGCCGGGTTAGGAGCCATGCCAGGCACCGACCCTCGAGGGCTCGGCGCCTGCGCCACCCACCCCCAAGGCGCCGTTGACCTGGTGGCATTGCAGGGGCAGTATCAATGCGCGATTGGCGATCAGCGGTTCGGCATCTGGAGTGGAACATCCCTTGTTGCTCGATGAGATACCGCGACTCATTCAGGATTATGTGAAGGCGGCGCGGAATGCGATCGAGGCCGGCTTCGATGGCGTGCAGCTTCATGCGGCCAACGGCTATCTCATCGATCAGTTCCTGCGCGACGACAGCACTACCTTTGGCCGAAAGTTCATCGCGAATCCGGACTTGCCCTACCGCTTCGCTAACGACGTGCCATTGAACAACGATGAGCCGTCGACGTGGTATTCGCAGGGGCCTCAAGGCTACATCGACTACCCGAGCACATGACGAGACGATTGCTTGGCAAATCGGCCAGTTTGATATCTTGACGGGCGCGCAGCGGCCGGGTGATATAGAGCTTGTAGGGATCTTGCATTCGTCCGGACTCGCTCTTGGGTCATTCAAGCCGGACGTGCGAAATCACTATGCGCCGAGTCCGGTCATGCATCTTTGGTTCCACCGAGTTCACTGGATGATGCGAGAAAGATGCCTAAAGCCGTGATCGCGACTGTAGGTGTTGCCGCCGTGGTCATGGTGCTGGTCGTCGTGGCGTGGCTGCGGCCGCCGGAGTTGATCCGGGTGGGTGCCGGCTATACGGCGAAGATCGTCTGTTCCAACGTGTTCCTGGCGGGCCGAGATGCCGAGGCGGTGTTGAAGACCGACGTGCAGGCGCCTGGGAATCCGTTGCTGCGTATCATGCGGGTTTCGGTGGATCCTGTGCGGGGTGAGGTACGCGCTGGATTGTTTGGCTTCATCGGTGCTGGCCTCGCGGTATTCCGCCGCGACACGGGTTGCACGGTGCTCCCGGACGGGAAGCTCGACGCGGAGGCCGACCACTCGGCGGGTCTTCGCGATGCCATGGGTCGCACACCGGTTGCCGTGGTCAGCGAGGGGGCAGCGGCGCACGGGGATGTCCCCTGGCCCGAGGGCGACCGCGCGCTCGTCGATCCGTCGCTGGTACCCATTCTCGCCGACGAAGCCCTCGCGGGGCCCGGCATGCGTGCCATCGTCGTCGTGCATGCGGGCCATCTTGTCGCCGAACGCTATGCCGAAGGTTTTGGACCGCAAACGCCACAGCTCGGCTGGTCGATGACCAAATCGGTTACTGCGGCGCTGATTGGCATCTTGGTGAAGGATGGCCGGATCGCGACCGATCAATCGGTGGGGCCGTCACTGCACTGGCCGATCGGGGATCCGCGCGCCAAGATCACGATCGCTGACCTATTGGCAATGTCGAGCGGCCTGCATTTCAACGAGGCGTACGGCGCAGTCTCGGATGTGACCCGCATGCTGTATCTCGAGCCCGACATGGCGGCGTTCGCGAGTGCACAGCCGCTTGAGAATCCCATCGGAGCGGTGTGGAGCTATTCCAGCGGATCGGCTGTGCTGCTGTCGCGAATCTATCAGGACGCCGCCGGTGCGGACGCGCTCGCGATCGTGCGGCAGCGATTGTTCCGGCCGCTCGGGATGATGAGTGCGGTCATGGAGACCGATGAGCAGGGTACGCTGGTGGGCTCGTCGTACATGTATGCCACGCCGCGCGATTGGGCGCGGTTCGGATTATTGTTGGCGCAAGATGGAGTATGGCAGGGCGAGGAAATCTTGCCGCACGGCTATGTCGCGATGATGGCCTCGCCGGCCCCGGCATCGGGCGGCGAGTACGGCCGCGGGTTGGTTTGGCGGTGGGCCACCCATGATGACACGCCCGGGGTGAATCCCGACGCGGCCTTCGGCATTCCTGCCGATGCGTTCTGGATGTTGGGCCATGATGGCCAGTCGGTCACCATCATACGGTCGCTTCAGCTGGTGATCGTCCGCTTGGGATTGACCCCGTCGCGTGACAATTATCATCCGGAGCCGCTGGTGCGCGCGGTGATGAGCGCATTGAAGTGAGGCCTCAGATTCTGCCGTAGCGACCGTTAATCCGATCCCGGTCAGTCGGGCGACTACGCTCGTTGCGGACGCTTTTGAGTCAGTGCTTTCTGTGCTCGCTCGAGGCCGCGCTTTCGAAAAATGGCGATGGATTGCTCGCTGGTGATGTCGCCGCGCAGCGCCTGCTGATGAATGGCTTCATCCTCGGAGTTGGGAACATAGCCCTCGTGTTTAAGGCTACCGACAATTCGCGTCGTACCGCCGGCCTTTTGTGCTGCCGTGCGATCGTCTTTGGAGTGGCTGCTCATGGGGCAAGATTATATACCCAGGTCGGCGGGAGGTTTCCGACAACCTATTTGCTCGATGGCGTGCCGGCGACTGGGCGATGTCCGAGACCATGTAGAAGATGCCGGCGGTTCGACCCCGTAGGCATTCAACGGTGGGCATGAGTCACGAAGCAAACGGCGCGCGTTCGAGTCGCATACTCGGCAGGTCAACGCTGCGTTTCATGGGTTGGGCGAGTCTCCGGCATCGCCGCCCACAGCAACAGCAGCGCTGCCGCGGCTACCGCCGCAAGGAAGAGAAAGCCGGCGTGGTAGCCGAAATGATGAACGATCCCGCCGGCGATCGATTGACTCAATGCTGTGCCGATGCCGACGGCCGTCGTGACGACGCCCAACGTCATGTTGAAACGGCCGGTGCCCCTCGTCAGGTCGGCAATCACCAGCACGGATACCACACCAAAGATCGCGGCGCCGACGCCATCGAGAATCTGGATCGCGACCAGCGGGTAGGTGGCGCTGGTCAAGGTATACAGAACCCCGCGCACGGGCAGTACGCCGAACGCGATCAGCAATAGGGGCCGTCGCCCCCATTCGTGAGCCTTGATGCCCGACCATGAGGCGAGCAGGGTCACCACGAGTTGCGTCGTGATGACGCAGGCGGCCATGAACATCATCGATGTTCGGCCGTGTCCCCTGGCAAGCATCTCACCGAGCAAAGGCAACATCGCCGCGTTGGCAAAATGAAACAGGACGGCGCAGATCATGAACACGACCAGCGGACGATCTTTCATCACGCTGAGAATGGTTGACGGCCGGCCTTCAGATCGGCCATCTTCCGAGCCGCGGGCGATTTTATAATCGATCTCATCCGGCCTTATCATCGAGAGCGCCCAGAGCGTCGGAATCGTGAATGCCACGACGAAGAAAAAGATGCCGCGATTTGAAATGAGGTAGCCGATGGCTCCCATCGACACGGCCGCCACCACGTTCCCCGCCGAATTGAAAGTCTGATTTCGTCCCTGCCGACGATCGAAACGCGAGCGACCAACGAGTCCCAGGCTTACCGCGCACAGGGTCGGTGCAAACGCGCTCGCGCTGACACCGATCAGGGTTTGCGCGGTCATCACCGGCCAGAACGATGGGAAGAGAGCGATGCTCATCGCGCCCGTGGCCAAGGCGACGATGCCGATACCGATGATTGCTCGCTTTGACGGAATCCGATCGGCCAATGCGCCGGCGGGTGTCTGCGCGAGGATCCCGGCGATCGCGCCACCGGTCAATATGACGCCGACGGTTTGCTCGTTCCATCCGACCGCGGCGAGATAGATGGCGAGGAAAGGGCCGACACCGGTTTGTACGTCAGCCAGGAAGAAATTCAGCCAATCAAGGCCGCGAAGCGATTGCTTCGATGCGGGGCTGCGGCCTGGGCGCGTGACTGTCACCAGCGTAAGCTACGCACGCCGGCGCAGAGGGCACAATCGGCCGGCCGCGCAAACAATGCGGGATCAGGTCCGACGTAGCGATGTCGGCGGCGCAGGTCATGCACGGTTTATCCTATGATTACCGCACACTGTCGAAGACGACGATCGTACCCAACCGGAATCCACAAGGTGCTCGAAGTTGACTGAGTCTTTTGGTTCGAACCCGTGATGGTGACATCGGGTCAGAACATCGCGACGTGGCTCATTGCGGCTTCTGCCATCATGGGCGTCATCGTCAGACCCTGGAGACTGCCCGAAGCGTTGTGGGCGGTGTCGGGCGCTGCGCTACTGATCGTTTTTTCGCTGATTTCGCTGCCGGCCGCGTGGATTGCCGTGCGCAGGGGAGGGGACGTGTATCTGTTCCTCACTGGCATGATGTTGCTGTCGGAAGTGGCGCGTCAGGAGGGGCTGTTTGACTGGCTGGCCGCCTTCGCCGTGCAGCGGTCAAGAGGTTCCGCCGGCAGGTTGTTCGGCCTGGTCTACGGAGTCGGCACGGTGGTCACGATATTTCTCTCGAACGACGCGACCGCCGTGGTCTTGACGCCCGCCGTCTACGCCGCGGCGACCCGCGCAAAGGCCAAACCGCTACCCTATCTTTTCGTCTGCGCGTTCATCGCCAATGCGGCGAGCTTCGTGCTGCCGATCTCCAATCCTGCGAATCTCGTCGTGTACGGCGCTCATGTGCCGTCACTGGGCAAGTGGCTGGCGGAATTCGGTATGGCCTCGGTGCTGTCGGTTCTCGTGACGTTCATGACGCTGCGCTTCATGCAACGTGCCGAGCTCACCGGCGACATTTTGAAGGACATTGACGCACCCCCGCTTAAACTGGGAGGCCGTCTTGCCGCCGGCGGCATTGCTGTCACCGCAATCGTGCTGCTCATCGCGTCGGATCTCGATTGGCAACTTGGGTTACCGACGTTGATCGCCGCGCTCGTCACCATCGCGGTGATCGTTATCGTCAAAAGAATGCGGCCGTGGCCTTTGTTCGGAGACATTTCCTGGAGCGTACTGCCGCTGGTCGCCGGCTTGTTTGTCCTGGAGGAGGCGATCGAACGCACGGGCGTGCTCGCGCCTCTGATCGAGTATCTACCTGCCGCTGCCGCGGCGCATCCGCGCATGACCGCGTTCGGAGCCGGTGCGGTCGTCGCCAGCCTATGCAATCTGGCCAATAATCTCCCGGTCGGCCTCATCGCGGGCACGGTTGCTCGCGGCGCTCAGTTGTCACCGCATGTTACCGGCGCGCTGCTCGTGGGTGTCGATCTGGGACCCAATCTGTCGGTGACCGGCTCCCTTGCCACCATTTTGTGGCTGGTTGCCTTACGGCGTGAAGGACAGGCGGTGAGTGCCTGGAGTTTTCTCAAATTGGGCTCTGTGGTGATGCCCTTGGCGCTGATCGCGGCGCTTGCCTGCTTCATCTGGCAGACGATTTAGATTTATCGGTGACATTCACGTCGTGCTGGAAATCATGTCGCGTTCGCGTTCGCAATGGCCATCGCCGCCGCTTTTACGGTTCTCATCATGAGTGCGCTCTCTCCTCGGCGAGGTTCATCGAGACGCCGCGCCGTTCAGGCCCGAATGCCACCATCGCGACGATCACCACGGCCACCGCGCCGACGACGACGGCCATCGCCAGCCCATAGTCGTTGCGATAAGACTCGGCGATTGCCACCTGAATGTTCAAATTGACCGCTGCCAACAGGTTCCCGAGTTGGTATACGAAGCCGGGGAAGGTCGCGCGGATCGGTGCGGGCGATAGTTCGTTCAGATGCACCGGCACGACGCCCCACGCGCCCTGTACCGCAATCTGCATGAGAAAGGCGCCGACGCCGAGCATGGCCGGCGTCCCACCAAATGCCCAGAAGGGCAGGACCGGCAGCGCGATGAGGGCGGCGATGATGATGGCTTGGCGACGACCGATCTTCTGCGAGAGCGCGCCGAAGAACAGGCCGCCACAAATCGCACCGATATTGCCGATCGCGGTGATGAGCGAAGTCAAGCGGGTGTCGAAGTGATGTTCGATCTTCAAGAAGCTGGGGTACGCATCTTGCGATCCATGGCTGAAAAAATTGAAGGCGGTCATGAGGAGCACGGCATACAGGGTAAGTTTCCAGTCCATCCTGAGAACCTCGAGCAGGCCCGGTCGCGGCGTCGACTGTTGTTCCCGCCATGTGGGTGACTCTTCGACCCCGCGGCGAATGAAGAAAACCAGAATGGCCGGCAACACTCCGAGGAGGAACATGGCGCGCCAACCCAAACGATCGTAGAACAGGCCATAAGCGACGGTGGCGAGAAAATACCCCGACGGGTAACCGACCTGCAGCAGACCTGATACCGCGCCGCGCGCAGATGTCGGAATGGTTTCCATCGTCAGGGCCGAGCCGATTCCCCACTCGCCGCCCATCGCAATACCGAAAAGCGCCCGAATGATAAGCAGCATCGCCATGCTCGGCGCAAAGCCTGAGGCCATTTCCAGCACCGAATACGCGACGATGTTCCACATGAGCGTCGGCTTGCGGCCGAAGCGATCGGCGAGTCGCCCAAAGAGAAAGGCGCCGATCGGCCTCATGGCCAGGGTCAACAGGATGGCGGTCGCGACCACCTGCATGCTCGAATGCAATTCTCGAGCAATATCCTTGAACATGAATACCATGAGAAAAAAATCGAAGGCGTCGAGGGTCCATCCGAGATAAGCCGCAACGACGACGTTGCGCTGCGCCTTGGTCCATTTCATGATGGCGAGCATCGTATTCGCGGGGTTGAGCGCTGTCCACCGGTGGGCGGCCCGGCGGCCTATTTGGCTCCCACGGCGAGCAGCGCATTCGCACGCCGTAGCATCGGACCGCGGGTGTCGGTCGTTATCGCCGTGCCACGCTCGATCTGCATGCCACGCTCGATCTGGCTGAGCAATGTCTCGACGCGCCAGGTTGCTTCGACTTCGCGATTGCCGATGCACGCCTCATGGATCAGACGGACTTGCGCCTGCATCCATCTCGCCTCGGCAAGGCTGTAGAGCCGACCGTTTTGCGCCCGCATCCGGTCGTGTTGGGTCGGGTCTGTCCGCAGCGAATCGACGATCAGTTGCACCGTGTGCAACGGTCCGCTCAAGGGTTCGCCACACCCGGCGGCGCGCGCACCGGGTGCCGCTGCCGCAGATAGCATCAAGAGCATCAGCGGAATGCGCGAAGTGGCGCCGAACACGGGCTTGGCGTTCACCTGGGCTTGGCGCTCAAAAATGGAAAATCGCGTCGACCGCGAGCATGGCCTGGGACCTCTTGCCGCCATTCTGGTCGAAACTCTGCGTACGCCCGCCACTGCTGAATGTGCAAGTGGCGACTCCCGGCGCCGCCGCTGCGTAGCAGGGGTTGTCGTAGGCATAGCCGGTAACGGCTGCGTTGGGGGCAGAAATCTGGCGTTCCCAGCGGGCCTCGGGACGCAGTTCGATTGCGTCGCCGACCCAGTGCGTGTAGCCGAGATCGAATTCAAGGAATGCGCCCTTGAAGCCGGTGCGCTGACCAGTGCTGTCGTTCATGTAATCGGTCCGCCAGCTCCAGATATTATGAACGTCGTGCTGGTAGTTCAGGTAATTGACCATCGCCCATTCATGCGATGCGCAGTAGACGAGAGCCGTGTTGTTGCACTGTGCCCCCGCGGGCGCTCCGATATTGTATTGCGGCGCCGGGAACATGGCCGCCAGGATCGCGGCACCCTGCGGATTCGACACGTCGGGGGTGTGGTTCTCCCACATGTACCAAAACTCGGTGTCCGTATGCCAACTCTGGTTGATCTTGTGGTACCAGGTCATCACGGCATGTTGAATGTTGTTCCAGCCGAAGTTTTGATTGTTAAGGCCATTCATGCAGGGGTAGAGGGCATCGCCGCCGGAATCCGTCGTGTAAATGATGCAGGCGGCCGGCGTCAGCTGGCGGAAGTGCTTGTCGGTGGGAGAAATGTCGTTGCCGCCGGAGATCTCCAGCTGAACCTTGAAATTCTTGTTCAAACTCGTCGTTGAAACGATGCCATTCTGCGTATAGGGATCGTAAGTGTAGAGCAGCGAATGACTGTAGGTGAGGTTGTTGGGCGCGAGCTGAGCCTCGATGTCGGGAATCGAGATGTACCGGCCGATCCGCAGGTTCTCCCCTTGAAAGAACTTGGGAAAATAAAAATCCAGGTAGTACATCACCGGATCGAAGCCATAGAGCCGTTCTTGTTCGGTGTATTGGTAGCTCAAGATGCCGTTCGCGAAGGTGTACTTGTAATCGGTGCCGTAGAGCAGGGCGACCCGAAAACCCCAATCGAAGTGATCGCGCTGGATCTCATCGGGCGTACGCTCGAAATAATAGGCCAATTGGTCCAGCTGGATGGTGTCCGGCTGGTAGGAGTAGGCGGCCGGATAATTGCCGCCGGTACCGGATATTTTGTTGAACCCCAAATTCGACGTGCTGATGTTACCGCCCGGTTCCACCCAGCCGTACATGACGAAGCGGCTGTCCTTGAGCGCCTTGCCGTTGGCGCCGCAATAGAGCGCATCCATGAGCACGCTGCTGTAGAAGTTCTCATAGCCGATAGTTTCGGTTCCGCCTTCGTTGTATACGGCGTACGGCCAGGGTGGATTGGTCACCGGCGGAGGCGGCAGGTTCTTGCGATAGCCCATCGCTTCCTCGTCGAAGGGGGCATTGGGATCGGGGGTGGGGGCCGGAGCAGCGGCGGCGGCGCTGTCGGGAAACAGGTGCTTCTCGAAACTGGTGCTGAGGCGATCCCAGAAACCGGTGTTTTCCGAACCCTTGGCGCATCCATCCGCAGGTCCGCTGTCCGCCATGGCCCCGGTGCTCCCGAACAATAGACAGACGATCAGCAGCAACGATCGCCGTCGGTGACCCATCCCCATCCCTCGTTTCATCAGATCTCCCAGTCCCGAGCCGAAATGCCGGGTCACGCGCGGATGCTAGGGGGTGGACATCGAAGCGGCTAGACGCAAACATGTTAAGAAATGCTCATCGGGAATGCATTCATCGAGGCAGCCGCCACCGCTCCGCGGCGGTGCGAGCCTGGGCGTCAGTTCAAAGCATCGGTACGCCCGCAGTGTCGACGCGCGTGCCGCGGCGTCCTCGAGCACTCCGTTGTGCCCGAGACCCCGACCTGATACACTGGTAAATTGATTTGCAAACCAATGGGTTAGGCTCGGTGGCAGAGTGGTCATGCAGCGGCCTGCAAAGCCGTGTACGCCGGTTCGATTCCGACCCGAGCCTCCAATAACCCTCAAGAGCGGGCCGGGCGCAGCAACGTGAGCCCGCCCATGCCCAGCGCCAGAAACAGACCGAAGGCTACGGCAATGTCATCGATCGGTATCCTGAAGTAGGAAACGATCGTGTACCCGCTCACCATCACCAGCATGCTCAAGTTTTCGAAGAAATTTTGAATGGCGATCACCGATCCGGTGCCGGCGTCGTCAGCGCCCTGTTTTTGCAACAGCGCGTCGAGTGGAATGAGGAAGAAACCACTGCAGGCGCCGATGAACGCCATCAGCACATAAGCCATCGTCACCGTGTGAATGAGCGGCAACAGACACACGCCGACACCGATCAAAATGCCTGCGACCAGTGATCGGTGAACGCCCCCGAGCTGGACGAAGCGGGCGGCGAACGCCGCGCCGATCACGATGCCGCCGGCAACCATGGCGGTGAGGAATGCGGGAAGACGATTGTTCGTGATGTGCAGCGCGATGGGCACCCACGCAATCAGTAGGAAGCGCAGGGCTGCGCCCGCTCCCCAGAAGAAACCCGTTCCCGTGAGCGCCAGGCGCGCCTCGGCCCGCTGAAATAGACTGCGGTTCAACGCCAGAAACCGGCGGAGTGTGCCGAGCATTGACCACCCCGCCTGGTCGGCGCCGTGCTCCACGCGCGGCACGCCCAGCGAGGTCGCGGTTGCCGCCGCATAGGCGAAGGCGATTGCGCCGAGCGCCCCCTCGATGCTCCAGTCGGATAACGCTCCGCCGGTGACGGCGCCGAGCAGAATTCCGGCGACCGTCGAACCCTCGATGAGTCCGTTCGCCTTGATCAAGTGGTCATGGGTGGTGATCTCGCTGAGGATGCCGTATTTAGCCGGCGAATAGGCCGCCGCGCCGCAGCCGACGACGGCGTAACAGGCGAAGGGATTGGCATCGAAACACATCCCGACGGCGCCCAAGAACTTGGCGAGATTCGAGTACACCATGACCCAACCCTTCGGCCAGCGGTCGGCAAGCGCGCCAACGAACGGAGCCAGCAGAATGTAGGTGCCCACGAAGAAGGACTGCAGCAGCGGCCCACTCCACGCGGGGTAGTGGTCTTGGCGCACCAGGGCGAGCGCCGCAAACAGAAGCGCGTTATCGGCGAATGACGACAGGAACTGGCTGCCGAGCGTCGCGACCATGGCCCGCGACCAGAGGCCGGAGTTCGACTGACTTTCCGTCAAGGTCGGCGCGGCTATCTTCACCGAGCCGGGGTCACTGGGCCATCCGCTGCAATCGCATCGAGTTTGCGCGCTGCGTGCCCGTTGGGCCCATGTGGTCGGTCGACAGCCAAGAGATCGATCGCATCCCTCTGAGAGTAAGCGCAGAACCCCCAAACCGGCAACGTCGCCGGCGCCGACCGCGGAGCAGCATCGGCGGCGGTTGCTCGCTGGGGCGCCGCGGGCATTTCACGATGGTCACGACCGGGGCGGCGATTGTATTATTCTTGTCGCTGGGAAACGCATGTGGAGAGGTCGATGTCTGACGATGGCTCTAAGTTGGTTGCGCTGCGTCCGGCGAGTTCGGCCAACAGCCTCGACCTGCGCCGTATCGGCGCCCACCCAGATTACTGGTATCCGCTGGCCTGGTCGGATGAACTCAAGGTCGGGAAGGCGCTGGGTCGCCGATTTGCCGGTGAGCCGATCGTCATTTATCGGGGCAAGAGTGGCCAGGTGTTCGCCCTCGAGGATCGCTGTGCGCATCGCCAGGTACCGCTGCATCTCGGCGTGGTCACCGGCGACGATCTCAAGTGTCACTACCACGGCTGGACCTATAATTGTGCCGGTAAGTGCGTGGGCGTGCCCTATTTTGGCGCCGAGCGCCTGCCGAATGGGGTGAAGAGCTACCCGGCCCGTGAAATCGATGGTCTGATCTTCGTTTTTCCAGGTGATCCCACACTGGCGGACAGCCGGCTGCCGGCGACTCTCGGTTCATCACAGCGCAAGGACTACAAGACGCGGCGTCTGAACCGCGAAGTGGCCTGCCATTACACCTTCATGCATGAAAATCTCTTCGACATGAACCATCAGTTCATGCACCGCAAGCAGATGGGCTCGATCAGGGCCCGGTGCCTCGGGCGCAATCACGGCGAGAACTGGGCGCAGGTCGAATACAGCTTCAGCCGCACCGAAGGCAAGCAATCCGTGGGTGAGCATGTCATCGTCGACTTGATGCGCAAGCGTGGCGAGCCGAAGCAGGATTTCTCAGATCACATGCGGATCCGCACCGATTATCCGACGCAGAGCCTGAAGGTTTGGGTGGGTCGCAACATCCAGACCAGCGATGAACCGGTGCTCGATGTATGGCTGGGCTATACACCCCTCGATGCCGAACAACGAACCAACCGGACGTACGGCTATCTGTCCATCAAGCGTCCGGGGATTCCGCTGCTCATCGATGTGGTCTGGCCGTTCGTCACCTGGTTCACCGAGAATATCTTCCGTGAAGACAAGGACATCGTCGAGTACGAGCAGCGGGCCTACGACGCGCAGGGAACCGATTGGAATAACGAGGTCTTTCCGCCGCTACGCGATCTGCGCGGCGTGCTCGCGCGTTGCGGTCGGCCGATGACCTAGGTCCCTGGGGCCGCGGGTCTAGCTGGTTGCCGATCGTGCGGGAGCGGGCCGCGGCCGCTCGCCGGGATACCAGTTGAGCCGGCCCGCCAACGCCATCACGGCGGGCACCACGAGCGCGCGGATTACGGTCGCATCGATCAACACCGAAACGCACAAGCCCACGCCCATCATCTTCAAGACCGGCAGTTCGGCGCCAATGAAGGCGCCGAAAACGACGGCCATGATGAGTCCCGCACCGGTGATGACGGGCGCCACGGCCGTGAGTCCTGCGACCGTCGCGCGGTCATTATCGCCATCCAGGCGGTACTCGCGCTGAATCTGAAACAGCAGGAAGAGTTCATAATCCATCGACAGCCCGAAACTCAAACAGAACACCATGATGGGAACCTCGAGCGGTATGGATGCGAAGGGCCGCTCCAAGCCGACGAGACCGTTGAGCCATCCCCACTGAAACACGGCCACCACGGCGCCGATGCCGGCCGCGACGGCAAATAGATTCGTGATCACCGCCTTGACCGGCAGCAGGTACGAACGGAAGGCGGAGAAAAGCAGCACCAAGGTGGCGCCGATCACGAAACCGACGATGCGCGGCAGGCTGCGGAACATGTAATCGTTGAAATCGTTGTTGTACGCAGGTGAGCCGCCGACCAGTAAGGTGAGCGGTCCTGTTGGCGTGATCGCCGCGATGTTTCGCGTCAGACCCTCGATGGCCGCCAGCGTCAGTTCCGGCGCGGGCGTGATCTCGAACAAGACGCGGTGCCGGTCGCGGCTCAGGAAAAGCTCGGCAATCGACGGATTATCGCGCAATGCGCGCTCCGGGTCGGCGTACAACTGTTCGTAGGCAGCGAGATCCAAGCCCTTGCGCAGCGTGAACGGCGATGCGATCGAGTCGATGCGCGGGTCGTGTTGCAAACGTTCGGCGTAGTCGACCAGATTCTTGATGTGGTCGGCGGCCAGGATCGGCTTGCCATCCGCGCTGCTGATGATGACTTGAATCGTCTCGCCGGCATTGGCGCTGCGCATCGTCGCGAGGATGTCGGAGCCGATGCGCGCCTCGGTCGATTTCGGCAGGAACCAGCGTTCGTTGGTCACCCCCATGCGGGCATGCAGCACCGGCAAGGCCAACGTGATCACGGCGCCCGCGGAGAGCAGCAGCGTGGGCAGAGGATGCCGTACGATGAATTCGCCGAGCCGATGCCAGAGCGCCGTCGTATTCGCGCGCCGCAGTCGTCGCGGCACGACGGGCCAGCGGTCGAGGTAGGGGCTCAAGAGCACGAGCAGTGCGGGCAGCAGCGTCAGTGCGGCGAGCACCGAAATGCATACCACGAGCGCTCCGCCGATGCCGGCGCAGCGGGTTTCCAAAATGGGGCTGAACAACAGTCCGAGGAAGCCCGCCATCACGACGATCCCGGACCAGGAAATCGTGCGCCCTGCCTCGGACACGGTGCCGGCGACGGTTTGCGCCACGGTCATCTGCGGGGAGTGGTGGCGATAATGGGTCACCATCAGCAGCGAATAGTCGATCCCGATCGCGAGACCCACCATGGTCACGACATTGCTCAGCAAATTCGAGACGGTGAACGTTTCGGCCAACAAGAACGCAGCGCCCAGCGCCACCGTGGTCGTCGCCAATCCCATGAGAAACGGCAAACAGGCTGCGACGAGCGTGCCGAAGGCCACGGCGAGGATCACGAGGGTCAGCGGCAGCGCGCGTTTCTCGGCATGATCGCCGCCGGCGGCGCTGAGCATATTGACGTCGAAATCCCCGGCGGGGTCGCCGGTGACGCCGACGGAGGCGCCGGGGTCGAGTCTCTGCAAGGCGGCTCGACGCGAATCCACCGCCGCGCGGACCACGACCACCGCGCGCTGCTGCGCCTCGTTGTCGGTCGCGGTCAAACCCACGAGCAGCAGGGTCGAATGACCATCCGCCCCGCGCATGCCGGGATCCTGCGTGTCCAGGTAGCTCGCCACCTTGCTCACTGCCGGTAAGGCACTCAAGATCTTGCCCGTCTGTCGCACCCACTCTTGAAAGGGCGTGGCGCGAATATCCAGTTGCGGGGCCGATACCGCCACGATCAAAGGATTGATGTACGGATTCGTGAAATCGGAGCGCAGCAGCACACTGACCGCTTTTGAGGGGCTGCCTTCGATGCCGCCCGTGCCGCCAACGGCCACCGAGGGAAGCTCGTGCGCACCCCAGGCGCCGATCGCGATGGTGATCGCCCAGACCGCGATCACGGAGAGCGGATGCATGGCAACCCAGCCGCCCAGCTTGCGGAACAGCGAATTCAAGGCAGCTTGATATTGGGCGCAAGAGGCATCGTTACATTATGCCGCAAGGCCGAGTGCAGCGCGCCGGGGTTAACAATTCTGACAGCGGATTCCGCGAAGCACCTGCTAGAGTGGCGCCTCAGTTTTGCAAGCAAGGTGCGTCGTGCGAGAACAAGACAGCGGCAATACGAGCGCCTGGACGTCGCCTGCGGCGCTGTTGGTGATGGCGGTCGTCATCGCTATGCAACTCGCATGCGCGGCCGCTCGGGCCGATCAGGTTCCTGCGCCTGACGCGTCCGGCGCAGAGCCGAGCGTGCCGCCGCCGGGCGCGCTGTCGCGTTGGCTGGATCCCTCGACGGCCCCCTTCCTGCCGGTGCCGCTGGTCGGTTCGGACCCGAACAGCGGCACGACGGTGGGCATTCTGCCGGTGTGGCTGCATACCGACGATGATCATGAGATCACCCGGATCATCGCCCCCGATGTTCTTTACAATCCCTACTTCGGCGTCGGCGTGGACGGGCGGATTTATGCGTACACCTCGAAGGATGCGCAATGGTCCGTCGATGCGGGTGTGAGTGAGCGCGTGCAACGCGAATTCGACGCCGAATACCAGGTGGGACGATTGCGCGATCAGTTGTGGTCGATGAACTACAGCCTGATCTTCAACCGCAACGGCACGCCCCGTTTCTACGGTATTGGCAACCGCTCGCTGCAAATCGATGAGACAAATTACACCAACAGCGAGGGATTGGGGCAGGTGCAGATCGGCCTCAATCTCACACATGAGTTGCAGATTCTCTACACCGGCCGCATCCGGGTCGATGACGTCACGGCCGGCACTTTGTCCGGAGTAACCACCCTCGAGTCGCGCTTCGGGCCCATTTTGGGTGTCGGCACGAACGACCAAATGCTCAACAGGCTCTCCATCGTGTACGACACGCGTGACGACCTGGTGGTGCCGAGTCACGGCATGGAGTGGGTGGCCTATGGGGGGGGCGCCGCACGCCATGGAATCTTGAACGAATCCATGTACAGCGAGGCGGGTGTGGACGGACGCGATTTTCTATCGGTGGCCGACAAGACGGTGCTCGCATCGCATGTCGCCTTGCGCTACCTGCCCACCTCTCACGAAGTACCTTTCTGGGCACTCTCGAGCCTGGGCGGTGGGGTGAGCGAGGTGGGCGGCGTACAGCCATTGCGCGGTTACGGAGAGGGCCGCTTCTACGATCGCAATTCCTTCTCGACCTCGCTCGAGGTGCGACAGACGGTGCTGTCGTTCGGTGCGTCGGCTTCGCGGATCGATGTGGAATTGGCGCCGTTCGTCGATCTGGGGCGGGTTTTCTCGAGAACCAATACGGACTTTCTCGAGCAGCTGCATCATGTCTACGGCGTCGGCTTTCGCGGCATCGCCCGGCCCTTCGTGGTGGGTAAGGTGGACATCGGCTACGGCAGCGACGGCGTCGCGATATTCACCGGTCTGAATTATCCCTTCTGACCCGGCGAATCGGTAGCGCGAGTCCGCTTGGTGCATAATTCACGCTATGAACACCAGCTTCCGGGAAATCAATGGTCGATGCCAGAGATCAGTCGATGACCTCAGCCGATAGTCAGCCTGAATTGCGCGCCAGCGGCGCGCTCATGGTGAAGCGAGGAAAACTCATGCCGCCGGTGCGCACGATGTTGGCGACGGTGCTGTTCGCCGATCTGCGGGGCTATACCGGGCTCGCGGAGCGACTTGCGCCGGCGCGACTGGTGCCCCTGCTCGATGAGTTCTTCACGCTGCTGGCGGACGCCACACTGGCGCACGGCGGCACGGTGTACCACATGGCGGGCGATGGCATGATGGCCGGCTTCCACGGGCAGGATCCGGCGCGCAGCGGCGCCCGTGAGGCCTTGGGTGCGGGGCACGCGATGCTGCAGAATTTCAGCGTGCTCGCCGCTCGCTGGCGCGGCGAATTCGCGATCGATACGGGCATCGGTGTCGGTCTGCACCTCGGCGAGGTTGCCGTGGGATTGCTGGGGCCACCTGGTCAGAAATCAGCCACACTGGTCGGCGACACCGTCAATGTGGCGGCCCGACTCTGCAGTCGGGCGCGTGCCGGCGAATTGCTGCTGTCCTGCACGGTGGCCGCCGCCCTCGAACTCGACGACGGCGATCGTGAATTGTTCGTCGGGCCCATTCCGGTGCTCCATCTGCCGCAGTTTGCTCTGCGCGGCCGAACCGCGCCCATGGATATCTGGTGCGTTCCGGCGGCGCAGAGGGCCGCCGTTTAGGCCCCGCCGGCCGCGCTTTGCTCTGGTAGAATTCGCGGCGCTTGGGGCCCTCGTGGCGGAATCGGTAGACGCAACGGACTTAAAATCCGTCGGTTAACAGCCATCCCGGTTCGAGTCCGGGCGAGGGCACCACTGCCGCCGCCGTCCGCCGGCGGCCCGGCTTCGTTGAACTTGAAAACTTGATGTTGAATTGAATAGGAGCAACTGATGCATAAGGGCGTTGTATTCAATCTTTCCCTGGCGTTGGTTTTTGTCTGCGGCGTGGCTTTCGCGGAACCACCGCACGGTGGCGAAGATCACGGGGGTGGTCACGAGGAGCGGGGCGAGACGCATGCCGAGCCACATCCGGGTCCGCGCGGCTACCAGCGCGTCGGCGAGCCGCAAGGTTGGAATAATCGCCCCGCCACGGTCGATCGCGCTGCGTATCAACATAATTTTCAGGCGGCGCGCGCCTATCACGTCGGTGCCTATCGACGACCACCCGGCTGGTACGATCATCATTGGGTGTACGGTGAAGTGTTGCCCCGTGCTTTCTGGGGGCCGCAGTACCTGCTGGCGGATTACTGGTTGTTCGCCCTGGAAGTGCCGCCGGTGGGCTACGAGTGGGTTCGAGAAGGCTCGGATGCGCTGCTCGTGAACGTGACCACGGGCGAAATACTGCAGGTCGAGTACGGCGTGTTTGCCTGACGCCCGCGTAGGCGGCCGAAGCTGTTTCAAGATGAGTGAATGGGGAGTGGCGAATTTCGCATCGGTCTGATTTCGCCGCTGCCGCTCTTTCGGTCCAGAAGGTGCACGTCTGGCGGGGCGATCGCCACGTGCTGAAGGGCGTGAGCTTCGAACTGGGGTCGGGCGAATTGTTGCACGTGACGGGACCGAACGGCTCGGGCAAGACCACCTTGTTGCGGGTACTCACCGGCCTGTTGCGCCCGGAGCAGGGTCGGATTGCCTGGCATGGCGAGGAAATCGCGGCCGCGCCTTCGGACTATCAGCGAGCACTCGCCTATGCCTCGCACGAGCCGGCACTCAAGAGCGATCTTTCGGCGCTGGAAAATCTGCGTTTCCTGGTGGGCTTGAAACGACGCCTGTCGACGGCCGAACTCACGGCCGCCTTGCAACGCACGGGCGTGGCACACTGTGCGGATTTGCCGGTGCGTGTTCTGTCCGCCGGTCAGCGCCGTCGCGTGGCCATGGCGCGCGTTCTCGCGGTACAGGCGAAGTTGTGGCTGCTCGATGAGCCGTACACCAATCTCGATGTGGCGGGGACGGAGTTGCTGTCATCGCTGCTGCAGTCGCATGTCGCCGCAGGCGGCATGGCCCTGGTGGTCGCGCATCATGAGCTCAATGTGGAAATGGCGAGGCGTCGCCTGGATCTCGCCTGATGCCTGTGAGCGCATGGGACGTTTTCTTGCTGGTGCTGCGCCGCGAACTGACGTTGAGTTTCCGGCGACCGGATCAACTGGTTCAACCCCTGGTGTTCTTCGTGATCGTCACCACCTTGTTCCCGCTCGGTCTGAGCGTACAACTCTCGCTGCTACGGGAGATGGCGCCCGCCGTCCTGTGGGTGGCCGCGCTGCTCGCCTCGCTGTTGTCGCTCGACGCGCTGTTCAAAAGTGATGCTGAGGACGGCACCTTGGAGCAACTCGTGCTGTCCGGCCAGGGTCTATATGTCATCGTGGTGGCGAAAACCTTGGCCCATTGGTTGGTGAGCGGCGCGGCGTTGTTGTTGGTATCGCCGCTGGTGGCGACTGCCCTGGCGATACCGTTGGCGGCCTTCCCGACCATGCTCCTGAGCTTGAGTCTGGGCACGCTGACGTTGAGCTGGCTCGGCGCCATCGGCGCCGGTCTCACGGTGGGCCTGAAACGAGGTAATGTGTTGATCTCGTTGATCGTGCTGCCACTCGCCATGCCGCTGTTGATTTTCGGCGCGGGCGCCACCGACCGGGCGATCGCCGGCACCAGTGCGCTCGGGGCTTGCTATCTGTTGGCCGCCTTGTGCGTGCTGACCTGTACCTTGGCGCCGTTCGCGGCCGCTGCGGCGCTCGAGGTCACCTTGGAGTAACGCGGGAAGGAATGTATGTGGACATGGTTTTACCGGTTGGCATCGCCCCCTTATGTATACCGAGTCGCCGCCCTGTGGCTGCCATGGTTGCTCGGTGGCGCGTTGCTCACGATCGGTTACGGCCTCATCGACGGTTTGGTGTTCGCGCCGCCTGACTATCAGCAGGGCGACGCCTTTCGCATCATCTACGTGCATGCACCGAGCGCCTGGCTGTCCCTGTTCGCCTACGTGACGATGGCTGTGGCCGGTGGTATCGGCCTCATCTGGCGCATCAAGATCGGCCATGCCGTCGCCGCCGCCTCGGCGCCGATCGGCGCCTCCTTCACCCTGGCGGCTTTGGTGACGGGCTCGCTCTGGGGACGACCGATGTGGGGAACCTACTGGGCCTGGGACCCGCGTCTCACTTCCGAGCTGATCCTGTTGTTTCTTTACGTCGGCGTAATGGCGCTGCGCTCGGCATTCGACGATCCCAACCGCGGCGACCGGGCGGCCGCCTTGCTGGCCGTCGTCGGGGTCGTCAACGTGCCCATCATTCATTTCTCCGTGGTGTGGTGGAACTCGCTGCATCAAGGGGCCACGGTTGCTAAACTGGGTAAGCCGCAGATGCCCGGGAGCATGCTGTGGCCGCTCCTGGCCATGTTGCTCGGCTTCATGTTGTTCTACGGTGCGGTACTATGTATTCGGCTCCGCGGCGAAGTGCTCAATCGGGAGCGACAGTCGGCGTGGGTGCGGGAGGCAATTAAATCATGACAACGGGCGGCTTCTGGGCGATGGGCGGATACGCGCGTTTCGTCTGGCCCTGCTTTGCCTTCGTGGGCGCCGTGCTGGCTTGGAATCTGTGGTCCGCCCGAAGCTCGGCGGCGGCGGCACGCAGCCGCGTCCGTCGCGCGCTGGTGATGGCGGCCCACGATCAGTCATGACGCCGCGCCGTAAACGCCTGTACGTGGTACTCGGCATCCTCGCCGGGGTGGCGGCATCCGTGACACTCGCGGCGATGGCCTCGCGGCAGAACATCATGTTTTATTACGATCCGAGTCAGATCGCCGCCGGCAAGGCGCCCACGGACCGGCGATTCCGTATCGGCGGCATGGTGGTCAAGGGGAGCGTCGCGCGCAAGCCCGGCGACCTCGAGGTGCGGTTCGTGCTCACCGACTTCCAGCATCAGGTTCCGGTCGAATACACCGGTGTGCTGCCGGATCTGTTTCGCGAGGGCCAGGGAATCATCGCGCATGGCAGCCTCGGCCCGGATGGCGCCTTCGTTGCCGATGAGGTGCTTGCCAAACATGATGAGAAGTACATGCCGCCGGAAGTGGCGGCCTCATTGAAGCAGAAGGCTGCCCTTAATCGGCCCATCAACGGGCCCACTGGCTGATAAACGGAGGGATGCAATGGCACCGGAACTCGGGGTTTTTGCCCTAATCTTGGCCTTATGCTTGAGCTTGTCCCAGGGCTTCTTCGGGCTGGTCGGCGCCTGGCGCGGCAAGCCCGCGTGGATGTCGGTCTCCCGACCGGCGGTCACCGGCCAATTCGTGTTCGTCGCGCTTGCGTTCGCCTGCCTCGTCTACTCCTTCGTCAACAATGACTTCTCGGTGCTGTACGTCGCGCGGAACTCCAACTCGCATTTGCCGCTCTTTTACCAGGTGGCCGCCGTTTGGGGCGCGCACGAAGGCTCCCTGTTGTTGTGGATCCTCATCCTCGCGGTCTGGAGCGTCGCGGTCGCCGGCTTCAGCCGGGCCTTGCCGCAAAGTTTTTCGAGCCGTGTTCTCGGAGTCATGGGTCTCATCAGTGCCGGCTTCTTGCTGTTCACGCTGTGGACCTCGAATCCCTTCCTGCGTTTGGTCCCGGCCGCCCAGGACGGCGCTGATTTGAACCCGGTACTCCAGGATTTTGCGCTCGCCATCCATCCACCGATGTTGTACATGGGCTATGTGGGCTTCTCCGTGGCGTTCGCCTTCGCCTGTGCGGCGATGCTCGAGGGCCGCTTGGATCAGGCCTGGGCGAAGTGGACCCGACCCTGGACGCTGTTCGCCTGGATGTTTCAAACCATCGGCATCACCTTGGGCAGCTGGTGGGCTTACTACGAACTCGGCTGGGGTGGGTGGTGGTTCTGGGACCCGGTGGAGAACGCCTCGTTCATGCCCTGGCTGGTCGGCACGGCGCTGGTGCATTCGCTCACCGTCACGGAGAAGCGCGGGATCTTCAAGAGTTGGACGCTGTTGTTGGCGATCTTCGCGTTCTCCTTGAGCCTCGTCGGCACCTTCCTCGTACGCTCCGGGGTGATCGTGTCGGTGCATTCGTTTGCCACCGATCCGGCCCGCGGGCTGTACATTCTCGCCTTCTTGGTGGTCACCATCGGGGGCTCGCTCACGCTGTATGCATGGCGTGCGCCCAAGCTGTATGCACCGGGCGGGTTCCAACTGTTCTCGCGTGAGTTCTTTTTGTTGGTGAACAACGTGATCTTGGTGAGCGTCGCCGGCCTCGTGCTCTGGGGCACCTTGTCGCCGCTGATTTATGAGCTGCTCGGCATCGGTAAGATTTCAGTGGGGCCGCCGGTATTTGCGGTCATGTTCCTGGTGCCGATGGTGCCGCTCATGGCGTTCCTCGCGGTGGGCATGCATTCGGCGTGGCGCCGCGGCAAGCTCACGTTGAGCATCAAGCCGTTGGGCTGGTTGTTGACGCTCGCGCTGCTCGTCTCCGTGCTCGTGCAGCGGGTGGGCTTCGGCACGTTTCATTGGGTGGGATTGCTCGGGATGACCTTCGGGCTGTGGATCATTTTTTCCGCCGTCATCGAGCCGCTGCGCCGCTGGCGTCAGCGCCTGCCCGTGACCACGGCCATGTTGGCCATGTCGATCGCGCATTTCGGCGTGGGGCTGTTCGCGATCGGTGCGAGCGGCGTCGAGAGTTACAAGATCGAAAAGGATGTGGCCTTGAAGCCGGGCGCGAGCTACATCATCGCCGGCTATGACTTCCGTTTCGTCAATGCCGTCGACGTCAAGGGTCCGAACTACGATGCGGTGGAAGCCTTGATCGACGTTACGCGTGACGGCAAGCCGGTGGCCATTTTGAAACCGCAAAAACGTCATTTCTGGGTGCAGCAGACCGACAACAGTCAGGCGGCGATCTCGGTCAACTGGTCGCGCGACCTGTTCGTCGCCATGGGCAATCCCTTGGGCAATGATGCGTGGAGCATGCGGATCCAATACAAGCCCTTCGTTCGCTATATCTGGCTGGGTGCCTTGGTGATGGCTCTGGGCGGATTGGTGGCCGCCACCGACCGACGTTACCGATCGGTCGTCGTCGTCGAGGCGCGGCCGGGGGCCGAGCCGCCGGGCGCGCAGCCCGCGCTCCGGCAAGCGTGATGTGGAAGTTTCTCCTGCCGTTTGCGGCATTCGTCGCGCTGGCCGTGGTTTTCGCGCTGGGGCTGAACCCCAAGCGTGATATCCACGCGCTGCCGTCGCCGTTGATCGGCAAGCTCGCACCGGCGATTGCCCTGACCGATGTGATGGATCCGTCGAAGGCGGTGAGCAACGACTCGTTCAAGGGGCAGGTGTACATCGTCAATGTCTGGGGAACCTGGTGCGAGGCCTGTCGCGAGGAGCAAGAAGCGCTGCTCGCCATTTCCCAGCAGCATGTGGTGCCGATCATCGGACTGGTCTACATGGATCAGCGCGACAAGGCGAAGCAATGGCTGGAGCAACTCGGCAACCCCTACACGGCGGTGGCCTTCGATGCGGATGGCCGCACGGCGATCAACTGGGGGGTGTATGGCGCCCCTGAAACTTTTCTGGTCGACGGCCATGGCCGGGTGATCTACAAGTACATTTCGCCGATGACGCCTGAAGTGTGGCAGCACGAATTTCTGCCGCGGATCGCCGCCGCGCGAGCCGGCGCGTGAGCTCGCGGGTTGGGCGCAGGGCGGCGTTGCTCGCGGCCTGTTTTCTTGCGCTCGCAGCCGGCTCGGGCCTGCCGAGTCTGGCCTGCGCCGCCGAGGCCGGCGCCGCGGACGCCGGCCTCGTCGACGCCTATGGGCAGTTGCGCAATCCCGCGCTCGAGACCCGCTTCGAGCACATCACCAAGGATCTGCGCTGTCTCGTCTGTCAAAACGAGTCCATTGCCGACTCGAATGTCGAACTCGCCAGCGATCTGCGCCGCCAGGTGCGCGAAATGCTGGTCGCCGGGAAAAGTGACGACGCGATTTTTGCCTACATGACCGACCGCTACGGCGATTTCGTGCGTTTCAATCCGCCGCTGACGCCCAAGACCTGGCTGATCTGGGGCGCACCGTTCATTGCGCTGGTGGTGGGGACGATCATCATCGTGCGCATCGTGCGGCGGCGTTCGCGCATGCCGCTCGACGATGATCCTGCGGCCGAATCGACTTAACCCTCCATGACCACCTTCATCATCGTTGCAGCCTTGATGTCTGCACTGGCGGCCGCGGCGGTCGCCGTGCCCTTGCTGAAGGACAGGCAAAGCCGGTGGGTCGGCGTTGGCGCCGGCGTGGCGGTCATCGGTGTCGCCGCGGCTCTGTATCCGCTGTGGTCGAACTGGAACTGGCATGCGCCGGTGGACGCCTCGACGGCGAGTCCCGACGTGCTGGCGATGGTGGCCAAATTGCAGAAGCATCTGCAAGATGATCCGCAGGATACCAAGGGCTGGTTGATGTTGGGACGCTCGGAAGTTGCGCTCGACAAATTGGACGATGCCATCCTCGCCTACGATCGTGCGCACCAACTCGATGCCGCCAATCCCGACGCCGATCTCGGCTTGGGCGAGGCGATGAGTCTGCGCGCCGGCGGCAACATCACACCGGCGGCCGGCCAGCTGTTCGAACAGGCCGTGGCGCTGCAGCCTGACAACCCGAAGGCGCTGCTCTATGGCGGATTCGCCGCCGCCGAGCGCGGCGATACCGCCACCGCTCGCTCCCGCTGGGAGGCGCTGAAGGCGCTGCATCCGCCGCCGCAGATCGAACAGCTCCTGGACGCTCGAATCGCCGAACTCGGCAACCCCACCGGCCCGGCGGGAGCGGGTACCGCGAAGACCTCTGTGGCAGCACAAGGTGTGGGTCCTGCCGGCGCCGGTCCGCCCGCGGCGGGCGCCGGCGATGGCACAGCGGCAAGCCCCGGCGACGCGGCGGTGACCGTCAACATCAGCATCGCGCCATCGCTCAAGGCACGCCTCACGCAGGAAGCGCCGTTGTTCGTATTCGCGCGCGAGCCGGGCGGCCAAGGGCCGCCACTCGCGGCAAAACGCCTGACGACGGCCGCCATCGGCAGCCAAATTCACCTTTCTGCGGCGGATTCCATGATTCCCGGACGCGTGCTGGTCAAAGGTAGCCAGGTATCGATTACCGCTCGAGTGTCGTTCAGCGGACAGCCGATGCTCGCGAAGGGAGACTTATACGGTGAGGTTCTCTATGATCCGGGGCAAGATGGGGCGCGCGATTTGGTGATCGATCGCATTGCAGACTAAGCCTGTCTGCATCACTCCTCGGGGCTCGTCATGTCGTCCATAGACTCGGTAACGACTTACGGTAGGCGCAATTCGGTCGGGCTCAAGGCCGGCTGGATCGTTGCGGGTGCGGTGGCGATCCTGGTATTTTTCGGCTTCAGAGTGCTGCACGTGCTGCAGAGTAAGAAGGCGGCCGTGCCGCGAGCCTCGATCCCCAGCGTCTCGGTCACGTCGGTCGGCAGGTCGACGGTGCCGACCACCATCGAGATCACCGGCACCATCGCGGCCCGTTACGATATGCCGATCAGTGTCGAGGGCGATGCCGGCCGGGTGGCGCTCATCGCCGTCGAAGCGGGTGATCACGTGAAGCGCGGTCAGCTGCTTGCGCGACTGAACGTGTCTGTTTTGCAGCCGCAAGTCGTCAACCTGCAGGCGGCGCTCGAGCAGGCGAAAGCGGAGGCGGAACTCGCCGACGCCGAATATCACCGGGCGGTGACGGTCGGTGCGGCCGGTGCGCTGTCCGCCGAGGAGACCGAGCGACGCCGGTCGACGGCGATCACGGCGGGCGCAAAAGTGAAATTCGCGGCAGCGCAGTTGGCCGAAGCGGAGGCTCGACTGGCGCGCGCCGACATCAGAGCACCCGCCGACGGCATCATCTTGACCCGCTCGGTGGAGGTGGGTCAGACGGCGACGCCGGGCGAGCTGTTGTTTCGCCTGTCCGAGGGCGGTGAGGTTGAATTGCACGGTCAGGTGGCCGAGCAAGATTTACCGCTTCTCGCGGTGGGCCAAACCGTTGCCGTGCAGTTGACGGGCTCCTCGCATCCCTATCCGGGTAAGGTTCGTCTGCTCGGCGCGGTCATCGATCCACAAACGCGATTAGGGTCGGTGCGCGTCGCATTGCAGCCGGATCCGAACTTGCGGCCCGGCGCGTTCGCCCGCGCTCTGGTGACGGTGAGCAATGCCGAGCGGGCGGTTTTGCCGCAAACGGCGGTGCTGTCCGACGACAAGGGCAGCTACGTACTCGTGGTGACCGCAGACCACAAGATAGAACGGCGGGCCGTGCACGTATCCGGCATCCTCGGCAACGGCGTCACCATTGCCGACAGACTGGATCCGCACATCCAAGTCGTGGCAACAGCGGGGGCATTTCTACAGGAGGGTGAGGTCGTGAGGCCGGTGGCCTTGGCCGCCGGGACATCGTGAGGGGGGTTGCGGCGTGAAAGGCATCTCGTCGTGGGCGATCCGCCATCCCATTCCGCCCATCGTGCTCTTCGTGGTGTTGTTCTTCGTCGGCATCGTGTGTTTCATCCGCTTGCCGATCAATCTGAATCCGGACGTGGCTTTTCCGCTGGTCAGCGTCACCATCGATCAGCCGGGTGCATCCCCCGTGGAGATGGAAAGCCAGATTGCGCAAAAGGTCGAAGGCTCGATTGCCAGCATCGGCAACGTGCGCAACATCGAAACGGAGATCCTCGAGGGCGCGGTCAGCATCAATCTGGAGTTCCGCTTGGGCACGCCCATCGATCGGGCGGTGACCGATGTGCGCAATGCCGTCGCCAAGGTGCGCAGCGAGCTGCCGCAGGGGATCATGGAGCCGCAGGTGCAGCGCATCGATGTCGATGGCGGCGCGATCGCCTACTACGCGGTGACGACGACCTCGCTCACGCCCGAGCAGCTTAGCTGGTTCATCGACAATAACATCACCCGGCGACTGCTGGGGATTGCCGGCGTCGCGCAGGTGGTGCGCAGCGGCGGGGTGAGCCGCGAGATCCGTGTGGAAATCGAGCCGCAGCGGCTGCAAGCTCTCGGGCTCACCGCCTACGAGGTCAACGAGCAGTTGCGCTCGCTCAACCTGGATGCGGCCGGCGGCCGTGCCGATGTCGGTGGCGGCGAACAGTCCATCCGCGTCCTGGGCGGCGCCAAGACCGCCGCAGCGCTGGCCGAGACGCAAATCTTCGCCAACGGCGGCCGGTCCTTTCGTCTGCGCGAAATCGCCGACGTGCACGATGGTGTCGCCGAGGTTCGCAGCCTCGCGCGCCTGAACGGACGTCCGGCCACCGTCTTCGGCGTGTTCAAGGCCAAAGGCGCTTCGGACGTCGCCGTGTTCAAGGCCGTGCAGGCGGAACTCGCGAAAATCCACGACGAGTACCCGGGCATCGAAACGACGCTGAATTTCACCACGGTCGCGCACACGATCGCCTCGTACGAGGCATCGATGAGCTCGCTGTTCGAGGGCTCGCTGCTGGCGGTGGCGGTGGTGTGGCTGTTCCTGCGCAACTGGCGCGCCACCATGATCTCCGCCTTGGCGATTCCTCTGTCAGCCGTGCCGACTTTCGCGTTCATGGAATTCATGGGGTTCACGCTCAACGAAATCACGCTGTTGGCACTGTCGTTGGTGGCAGGTGTGCTCGTCGACGATGCCATCGTCGAGATCGAGAATATCGTGCGGCACATGCGCATGGGCAAGAGCGCCTATCAGGCGGCCATGGATGCGGCCGATCAAATCGGTCTGGCCGTCGTCGCCACCTCGTTCACCATCATTGCGGTGTTCCTGCCGGTGAGCTTCATGAGCGGCATCACCGGCCAATATTTCCGCCAGTTCGGCCTGACCGTGGCGGTGGCGGTGTTCATGTCGCTGCTCGTGGCCCGCTTGATAACACCCGTGCTGGCGGCGTACTCGCTGAGCAGCAGTTTCGCGCAACGCGCGGAGCACGGCGATGGACCGGTGATGCGAACCTACCTCGTGCTGCTCTCCTGGTGCGTACTAAACCGTTGGAAGACCATCGCCGCCGGTACGGTATTCTTCATTCTTTCCATCGGCGTCATGACCATCATTCCGCAGTCGTTCGTGCCGGCGGATGATTTTGCCAGTTCGCAGTTGAGCATCGAGGTGCCGCCGGGCGGCACCTTGCAGGATACCTCGCGGGTCTCGAGCGCCGTGCTCGAGGTGCTGCGCAAGTCGCCGTATGTGAAGAACATTCTCGAATTTGTCGGCACCGACGACGGCGATATCACCGAGGCCGACCAGTACGTGAGTCTGGTACCACGGGCGGAGCGACCGATCAGTCAGAAGCAATGGGAGCAGAGCATGCTGCCCTTGGTCGCGCAGGTGCCGGACGGGCACGTGAATTTTTCGAACGACGGCGGCGGTCGGGACATCGAGTTCTACCTGGTGGGCGATAATCCGGCGCTCTTGGAACAGGCCGGGCACGAGGTTCTGGAGGAAATGCGCGGTTTGAACTCCATCCGTGAGCCCCGCATCAAGGGTGATCTGCCGCGGCCGGAGATCGTGGTCAGGCCGCGGCTCGACTTGGCGGCGCAGCTCGGCGTGAGCGTCGAGAGCATGAGTCAAACCATTCGCATCGCGACCCTCGGCGATCTGCCGCAAAACGGCGCCAAGTTCTCGCTCGTCGACCGACAAATACCCATTCGGGTCAGTCTCACGGAGGGTGCGCGCCGGGACTTCGACACGCTGGAGAATCTACCGGTGCCGACGACCTCGGGCGCCACCGTCCCGCTCAAGACCGTGGCTGACCTGTCCTTCGGCCAGGGTCCCTCGGTGGTACGGCGGTACAACCAGAGCCGCCGCTTGCGCGTCGGTGCGGATTTGGCTTCCGGCGTCGAACTGGGGACGGCCACCGCGCAGATCGATGCGCTGCCGGCACTGCAGCACCTGCCCGATGGGGTGCGCTTCGTCAAAACCGGAAATTCCGAGTTCTTCCAGGAGATGATGCAGAATTTTCTCCTGGCCATCGGCGCCGGAGTTCTCATGGTGTTCGCGGTGTTGGTGTTGTTGTTCGCGCGGGTGTTCCAACCGATCACGATTTTGGCGGCATTGCCCCTGTCCCTGGGCGGCGCGGCGCTCGGGCTGCTTGCGACCGGGCAGCCATTCTCCATCGCCGTCGTGATCGGCATTTTGATGTTGATGGGCATCGTCGCCAAGAACTCGATTTTGTTGGTTGATTTCACCATCGAGGAAGTTCGTGCCGGTAAACCGCGACTCGAGGCCATTCTGGAGTCGGGCCACAAGCGCGCGCGACCCATCGTCATGACGACGGTGGCGATGGTCGCAGGCATGATACCGGTGGCGTTGGGGTGGGGCGGCGACAGCGAATTTCGCTCGCCGATGGCAATCGCCGTCATCGGCGGCCTCGTGACCTCGACGCTGCTGACCTTGGTGATCGTGCCGGCGGTATTCACGGTGTTCGACGATGTCGAACGCTGGCTGGCGCCGAAGGCGAAGCGGTTGCTCGGTGAACCGCTCGCCGCCAATTCCTGAGCGAGGTTGACAGGTGCCCACGCACATCAAGACCGAACTGCCCGGCCCCCGGGCACGTGAGCTGCTGGCGCGCGATGCCCTGGTGGTGTCGCCGTCCTATCCGCGTGACTATCCCTTCGTCATGTCGCACGGCCGGGGCGCCGAAGTGTGGGACGTCGACGGCAATCGCTTCCTCGATTTCGCGGCGGGAATCGCGGTGTGTAGCACCGGGCACAGTCATCCTCTGGTGGTGCAGTCCATCAAGGACGCCGCCGACCGGTTCCTGCACATCTCGTCCGACTATTGGCATGAGGGTCAAGTGCGTCTTGCGGAGCGGCTCAACGAGCTTGCGCCGATGCGCGAACCGGTGATGAGTTTTTTCGCGCAGTCTGGAACCGAAAGCGTCGAGGCCGCCCTCAAGTTGGCGAGGTACGTAACCGGTCGCGGCCGGTTCTTAGGCTTTCTCGGCGGCTTTCACGGTCGAACCATGGGTTCACTGGCGTTCACATCGAGCAAGTACACGCAGCAAAAGGGGTTTTTTCCCACCATGCCCGGCGTGACGCATGTACCTTATCCGAACGACTATCGTCCCTTGTTCGCCGGCGGCGATCAGGGAGGGGCGGTGCTGCGTTACATCGAGGAAGTCTTGTTCACGCATAATCTGCCGCCGGCGGAAGTCGCCGCCATGCTAATCGAGCCGATCCAGGGGGAGGGCGGTTACCTGGTGCCGCCCGACGGCTTCCTGCAGGGCCTGCGGGAACTTTGCGATCGTCACGGCATCCTCTTGATCTTCGATGAAGTGCAATCCGGTATCGGGCGGACCGGGCGCATGTTCGCGTCGCAGCACTGGAACGTCGCGCCCGACATCATGACGCTGGCGAAGGGCTTGGGCTCGGGAATGCCGATCGGCATGGTCATCGCCAAGCGCAGCATCATGCAACACTGGACGCGGGGCGCGCATGGCAACACCTACGGCGGCAATCCGTTGTGCTGTGCCGCCGCGCTCGCGACGCTCGACCTGGTCGAACGGGAGTACCAGCACACGGCCGCCAGAACCGGCGAGTACTTCATGCGGAGGCTGCGCGCGCTGGCCGAGCGTCATGAGGTGATTGGCCAGGTGCGCGGCAAGGGTCTGATGATCGGCATGGAACTCGTCACCGATCGGACCAGCAAGACGCCGGCCAAGGAGTTGTGCGAGAGCGTCATCACCCGTGCCTTTCACAACGGTCTCATCCTGCTGTCTTGCGGCCAGAGCACGGTGCGCTTCATGCCACCCTTGCTCATCGAAGAGGCCCAGGTCGATGAGGCCGTGGCGCTGCTCGAGCGGACGCTGGGCGAGGTGTCGTTGCATGCGTAGCCGTGGCGCATCGCTGATCGCAGCGTGGCTTCTTCTGGCCGCCGCCGCCTGCGCATGGCACCCGGCGACCGCGGCTGAGGAAAAACGTCTGTTCATCTACAACTGGACCGATTTCATCGCGCCGGATACGATCGCCCGCTTCGAAAGGCAGACCGGCATCAAAGTCGTGTACGACGTTTATGATGCCGAGGAAACCATGGAAGCGAGGCTCATGGCGGGCGGCTCCGGCTACGATGTGGTGGGTGCTTCCACCGATTTTTTCAGTCGCGAAATCAAAGCCGGCGTCTACATGCCGCTCGACAAGTCGAAGCTGCCGAATTGGCGGAATCTCGACCCGCATGTGCTCGCGATACAAGCGGAATATGATCCCGGCAATGCGCACGCCGTGCCGTACTTGCACTCCATGAATGGCTTTGCCTACAACGTCGACAAGGTGAAGGCGCGCATGCCCGATGCGCCGGTCGACAGCCTCGACATGCTGTTCAAGCCCGAGGTGGTGTCGAGATTTGCGGATTGTGGGGTCACCTTTCTCGATTCGGCCGAGGATGTGCTGCAACTGGCCCTGCGGTATCTCAAGCTCGACCCCAACACCACCCGGCCCGAAGATTTCAAGGCGGCCGAAGCCATGCTGCTCAAGGTGCGACCCTACGTGCGTGCCTTCGATTCGACGGAATACATGAATGGTCTGGCGAATCAGGAGGTTTGCGTCGCCATGTCATGGTCCAGCGACTATGCGCTGTCGACCGCGCGCGCGCGCGCCGTGGGCGTTAAGCTGAACCTGGCCTTCACCGTACCCAAGGAGGGGGCGAATCAGACCTATTCATCACTGCTCATCCCCGAGGGTGCGCCGCATCCGCAAGCCGCGCATGAATTCATCAATTTCATCCTGCGGCCGGAGGTCATTGCCGACATCACCAACTCGATTTTTTATGGCAACGACAACATCGCCTCGCGACCGCTGATCGATGCGCATTTGTTGGCGGATCCGACCGTTTACCCCACACCCGAGATCGAAAAGCGGCTGTATCTGTCGGCCGAGGTGAACGCGGCCACCGAAAGGTTGCGTACCCGGACGTGGACACGCGTCAAGACGGCTGAATGATGAGATGGATTGCTCTGGCGGGAGGGTTGGGAGTATGAGCACGACGGTGAGTTTCCGACGGATGGAGGATGGCACGCGCGACGACTATGAACTGCTGAATCGCTACGAGGTAGAGTTCGCCCGGCGGCTCCCCGAACGGGTGCTCGATGCCCTCCGCAAGCTCGACCATTCACTCGAGGGTTACGCGATAAGCCGGCTAGAACACTCGCTGCAGACGGCCACGCGTGCGCTGCGCGATGGCGCCGATGACGAACTCATCGTCGCAGCGCTCATCCATGATGTCGGTGATGAACTCGCGCCCTATAATCATGCCGCCATCGCCGCCGACATCCTCCGACCGTACGTGCGGGCAGAAGTGACCTGGATCGTCGAGCAGCACGGAATTTTTCAAAGCTACTATTACGCGCATCACATGGGCGGCAACCGCCATGGCCGGGACGCTTTTCGCGAACACCCCTGGTACCGGGCCTGCGCGGATTTCTGTGCGAACTGGGATCAATGCTCCTTCGATCCGGATTATCGATCGGAGCCTTTGGCGCACTTCGAGCCCTTGGTGCGGACCATCTTCAGCCGCCCGGCGCATGATCCGCGCCATTTGCAAGCGTCGTCGTAAGGGAGGCTCGCGTCCGGGAGCTCAGCGTTCGGCCATCTGCGCGTCGAGGAGGCGCTGCCGTTCGGAGCGGCGCATCAAGTAGCCGGCGAGCAACACACAGGCGCCGACGAGGCAAATGATGAGGCTTGCCAGCGCATTGATGTCCGGACTCACACCCAGCTTGACCTTCGAGAAAATGACCATCGGCAAGGTGCTGGCCCCCGGACCCGAGACGAAACTGGAGATCACCAGGTCGTCCAGCGACAGGGTGAAACTGAGCAGCCAGCTCGACGCCAGAGCGGGTGCGATGGCGGGAAGCGTGGTGTCGAGGAAGGCGCGCACCGGGCCTGAACCCAGATCCATCGCCGCTTCCTCCAGCGATCGGTCCGCGCTCTTGAGGCGTGATTGCACGGTGACCGTGACATAGGCGGTGCAAAAGGCAATGTGGGCAATGACGATGGTGGTGAAGCCGCGATGCGGCCAACCCAGGACATGCAACATGGACACGAACAGCAGCAATTGGGTGATGCCGGTGATGATTTCCGGCATCACCAGCGGTGCATTCACCATGCCGGTCAGCAGCAGGCGGGTACGAAACACCGGAAAACGCACCAGTGCTATCGCCGCTAGCGTACCCAAGATCACCGCGCCGGTCGAGACGACCACGCCGATCTGTAACGACAGCCAGGCGGCGTCGAGGATCTGGTCGTTGTGCACAAGCTGCACATACCAATGGGTCGAGAAACCTCCCCACACGCTGACCAGCGCCGATGCGTTGAAGGAGTAGCCGATCAACACCAGGATGGGCACGTAGAGAATGGCGATGCCGATGCATAGAATCGAGATCAGCAGAGGCGATGCACGTTCGCTCACGTCAAGCTTCCAGTTCCTTCGCGCTATAGTGCTGATAGAGCGCGATCGGCCCGACCAAGAGCACCAGGAAGGCAATCGCCACGGCGGAGGCCACGGGCCAATCGCGGTTGCCGAAGAATTCATCCCAGAGCACGCGGCCGATCATCAGATTGTCCGGTCCGCCGAGCAGCGTGGGAATGACGAATTCACCAATCGCCGGAATGAACACGAGCATGGAGCCGGCGATGATGCCGGGAATGGACAGCGGCAAGGTGACATCGATGAATGCCCGCCAGGGAGGACTCCCCAGATCGGCGGCGGCTTCGAGCAGCGAGTGATCCAGCTTCTCCAGGGTGGCGAACAGGGGAAGCACCATGAAGGGCAGGTAGGAATAGATGATGCCGAGGTAGACGGCGGGAGTGGTGCGCATGATCTGCAGCGGGTGATGAATCAGGCCCAACCACAACAGCGCCGAATTGAGCAGACCCGTCTCACGGATGATGCCCTCGAGGGCGTACACGCGCAGCAGGAACGAGGTCCAGAACGGCAAAATGATGATGAGCAACAGGATGCTCTGCGTGCTCTTGGAAGTTCGCGCAATGGCATAGGCCATCGGGTAGCCCAAGGCGAGGCAGATGAGGGTCGAAAAGAAGGCCGTCTTGATCGAATATAGATAAGAAAGGCCATACACTTCATCGGTGAACAAGTACTTGAAGTTGCCGAGGTTCAAGGTCAAGTGGATGTGCCAGTCTGGGCTGATCGACAGGATGTCGGTGAAGGGAGGTACGCGAATCGCGGTGTCGGCGAGGCTGATGCGGAAGGCGAAACCGAAGGGAATGAGGAAAAAAATCAGCAGAAAGAGCAGCGGCGGCATGATGATGAACCATTTTCCACGGCGTGCGATCCAGCCGGTGATGTTCATCGACCATGCGTCCGCGATGTTGTCGCCGTGGCGTTGAGGAACCCGAAACGACTCGTCGCGCCCGTCAAGCCCCGGGCGCGAAGCAGTCGCGGCCGGCAGCGGCAGCGGTTGATCGACGCCTGCATTTCGGCGTTACACATCCATGGACCGTCCCGTACGACGGTGGAAAAAGTCGTCGCCATCGCGAAAATGTCACCCGGCATCGTGCGTTTCTACTTCGATTCCAAGGCGGCCATGCTGGTCGCGTCCTTGCAATTCCTGGCCGCTGAATTCGAGGAGCGACTCCTCGTGCCCGTGGCCAGGCTCAAAGAAACGCCCGTCGCCGCGCTGGAACTCCTCATCCAACTGTATCTCGACCCCGATATCGCCAGCCCGCGCAAGGTGTCGGTCTGGTATGCCTTTTGGGGCGAAGCGAATTCCCGTCAAGAATATTACGATATTTGCGGCCAGAAGGATGAGGGCTTCGCGGCGTTGGTGCGCGAATTGATCGGTCGATTGATCATCGAGACCTCACAGTCGCAACTCGATCCCGATGGGATCGCGCTGGGACTGATCGGTGTGCTCGAGATGCTCTGGCAGGATTTCGCTTTCCAAACCGAGGAAACGATCGATCGTGCCGCCGCCCACCGACGTTGCCGCGCGTACCTGCGGTCGATTTTCCCCACCCGCTTCGCCGCCGTGCCGGGCGCCGGGATTGTCTTCGGCGGTGTTGCCGGCCGCGGCACCGGCACCGGCACCGGCACTGGCATTGGCATTGGCATTGGCAGCATCCAGCTTCAGGAGCGGGCTCTCCTCTTGAAGCGCGCGTGGACGGTGGTGGGTCACGAGTCGCAGTGCCTTCATGCCGGAGATTTCCTGACTGTCGACATCGGTATCGAGCGCGTCCTGCTGGTGCGCGATGGCGCGGGACGACTGCAGGGTCTGCGCAATGCCTGTCCCGAATCGCCACACCCCTTGGTGACCCGCCGTTGCGGCCGGTTCGCGGGTGACATCGTCTGCGCGCTGCACGGCCAGCGTTTCTCGTGGGATGGAAGCCCCACCCAGGGTGCCGGGGTGACTCACCTGCAGCCGTTCGAACTCGGACTTGCCGCGGGTTTGGTCCTGGCACGCGCGGCCGTCGGGCCAACGGTGGCCCGGTCCCAGCAAGCAACCCTGCCGGCGTGGTTCGATACCGATGCGTCCGTGGGGTTGACGCCATGTGGGGAGCCGTTGGAACTGATGGTGGCGGCCGACTGGAAGGTGGTGATCGAGCAATGGCTGACCATGGCCCACCGACCATCGTCGGGACCGATGGAGACGTCTGCGCCGATCGAGACGTCTGGGTCAATGGACAGCGACTCCGCGGTCGCCTGGCCTGCCTGGCCGCTGCGCGCGGCCGGCTGGAGCGGGCGCCGCTATGCGAAAGGCATGCACTGCACCGCTGAGTATCCGTGGCGCTGCCAATTCCTGCCGCCGAATCAATTACTGGAGTGGCGCCCGGATGGGTTGTCGGTTCTTCAAGTCTTCCCCGTCGGTGCCGCGCGTTGCCGGGTGCGCCGTCTGGATTTCACGGTGCTGGCTGCGAATGATGCGGCGCGCGCATTTAGCTTCCTGGCGCAGCGGCTGGGAGCCTATGCGCGGCGGACGACCCGCGATGTCGCCGAGTCCATCCAAAGCGGGTTGGTGGAATGCGGTTATGCCGCCGAGGTCAACGCCGCATCGGCGCCGTTGGTGGCCTGGTTTCGCGCGTGGTACGGCGCGCGGATGTCGCGAGGTGCGGCGCCGAGCTAGCGCAAGTGGGCAGCGATTCCATGCGCGGCCGCAAATTCTCTATACTGCCCGCATCGCGATTCCGCCACTTCAGCATCGGAGATCAGGCTATGACATTGGCTTCACTCAGCACCGGCGACTGGCATGCACGCGCGGCGAGCCTGCGCTATGAGACCGGACATTTCATCGACGGCCGGTTCGTCGACTCCGTGGCCAAGGGCCGCTTCACCGTCATCAACCCGGCCACCGGCGCGGCCTTGTGCGAAGCCAGCGCCGGTACATCGGCGGACATCGATTTGGCGGTGGCGGCTGCCAAACGCACGGTCAAGTCGCGCGTTTGGAGCCGCATGGCGCCGCGCGATCGGATGGCGGTACTGGCGAACTACGCACGCCTCATCGACGCGAATGCCGAGCGCTTTGCGCTGCTCGACACGCTGTGCATGGGCAAGCCGATTGCCGACATGGTGAACATCGACGTGCCCTCGGCGGCGAAGAACTTCGCCTACTTCGGCGAGTTGGTCGACAAAATCGATGGATCGGTGACCGCCACCGCCCAAGATGCCTTCCACTACATCCTGCGCGAGCCCTTGGGTGTGGTCGGCTGCATCGTGCCCTGGAATTATCCCCTGTTGATGGCGGCGTGGAAGGTGGCGCCGGCGTTGGCGGCGGGCAATTCGGTGGTGCTGAAACCCGCGGAGCAGTCACCCTTGTCGGCGCTGTTGATGGCGCAGCTCTTCGTCGAGGCCGGCGGACCGCCCGGTGTGTTCAACGTGGTCAACGGTTTGGGCGAGACAGCCGGCGCCGCCTTGGCGCTGCACAACGATGTGGCGAAGATCGCGTTCACCGGCTCGACCGAAATCGGCAAGCAGATGTTGATCTATGCCGGCCAGTCCAACATGAAGAGGGTGGCGCTGGAATGTGGCGGGAAAACTCCGCAGATATTCCTCGCGGACCTGCCCGACATCGATACCGCGGTCACGTATGCCGTCAACGGCATCTACGGCAACATGGGCGAGGTTTGTAATGCGGGCTCGCGGCTGCTGATCGACCGGCCGATCGCCGAGGAATTCATTGCGCGGTTCATCGAAAAGGGCAAGACCGCTTATAGGGCCGGCGATCCGCTCGATCCGACCACCAACCTGGGGCCCTTGGTCACCGCCGCGCACCGCGTCCGCGTGCTCGATTACATCGGTCGCGGCAAGAGCGAAGGCGCCCGGCTGGAGTTCGGCGGCGACACGCCCGACTTACCAGGTTCTTACGTGAATCCGACGCTGTTCACGGGCGTGAACAATCAGATGACCATCGCCCAACAGGAAATATTCGGGCCGGTGGCCGCGGCGATTCAAGTCGAGGGGATCGCCGATGCGCTCAAGGTGGCCAACGATTCGATCTACGGGCTCGCCGCCTCCGTGTGGACCCGGGATATAACGGTGGCGCACAAGACGGTGCGCGACCTCGAGGCGGGCGTCATCTGGGTCAACTGCTTCGATCACGGCGACATGACGCAGCCCTTCGGCGGCTACAAGCAATCAGGCCATGGCCGCGACAAATGTTTGGAGAGTCTCATTTCGTACACGCAAACCAAGTCTGCGTGGATCCATCTGGGCTAGCTGAAGTCGCGGGGTGGGCTCGGCAGCTTGAACTCCGGTATCCGCGCGCGCAGTAGATTGTGGAATTCGAGCATGCAGCTTTCGATACGGGACAGCGGACCGGGTTGGTAACTGCTAGAGGCCAGGCCGCGCTGGACACGTTCGCACAGCCACTTGTCCTCGTTGTTCACGGCGGCATTGATCCGGCCGCTCAAGAACCTTACCGCGCGCATTTCGCGGCTGGAATCCGCATGGCCGAAGACGGCGCCGCGGATGATGCACTTGCCCGGCCCCGCGGGCAGTACTTGAAAGAAGTCCATCATGTCCGGATAGACATCGATGCCGAGGTTCGGCAGGGCGCTGTAGAAGCGCCAGACCCGGCGCTGGTTCTCCGGCAGATGTGCCGCCGCGCGGCCGATCAGCGATTGATACAAACCCTCCGACCAGCGCGGTGAGCGGTTTTCGCGCAGCCAACTCGAGCCGCGAGCCACGCCGGGCACCGTCGCCTGGTCCTCGTAGTCCGGGGTGAACATGCGGTAGAGCCCGGGATGGCCGATGGGTACGTGGTAGGACTCGAGGTAGTTATCCATCGCGATTTTCCAGTCGACCTCCCAAACGTCGGAGGTGATCGCACTCAAGGGAATCATGTCCTCGCAGTGATAGGCGGCGAGTTCCTCGCCAAGCGCGCCCCAGGTCTCGACCACCGGTCGCGGTGGGCCGTACTCGGAGTCCGGCGCAAGGCAGACGAAGACGAAGCCGAATGCAATGCTGGTGCTCACCGGCTTGAGGGCATGTTGGGCACGATCCAAGCCTGGAAAACTATCCTTCACCGGCATGCCGATGAGAGCGCCGTCGTGTTTGTAGGTCCAGCCGTGATACGGGCAGGTGATGGTCGCAGGACAATTTCCGGCGTCATCGAGCAAACGGGCGCCGCGGTGACGGCACACATTGTGAAAGGCGCGCACGGCGCCGTCCCGATCACGCAGCACGACGACGCTCTCCGGTCCCAAATCGAAGGTAACGAAGTCGCCGCTCTTCGGAATCGAATTGACGTGACAGACAATCTGCCAGCTCGGCAGCAAAATCCGCTGATGCTCGAGGCGCGTCAACTCTGCGTGGTTGTACACCCAAGCCGGCAGCGCGTGCGGCAGCTGCGCTTCGGACGCGGCGAGATTCGCGGCGGGCACGCTGTTCATGATCGTCTCCGGCACGATTATATGGGCATTCAATCTACGCCCAATCGGGCCGCTTTGGCAAGGCACTAATACCGGGAAATGGGGCGCCAATACAGCGCCAAAACAGTGCATCAGGCGTTTGCTGCGGCGCACATTCGGCGCCCGTAAAAATTATATGACCATATAGTTTTTGCTGGAGGCGCGCTCGCGCCCTTGCAAGCACAACAGCGCGCTTGCTATGGTCGGCGCATCGTACTTCGCGATCGGCAGGGCCGTCTGGGCGGAAATATACTTGACTAGGGAACTCGTCTGGGAGCGCCGTATGTCGTGTGCCGTGGTCGTTGAGCGTCCGTTTTTCGCACCCGGCAGGCGGCGTGCGACCCGGCCGACGGAGTTTTAGTGGCGTCCAACCCCGAGGGGCCGACCAACTCCCAGAAGGGGCTCGCCGACCGGCCGTGGCTCGATCCAAACGCGCAGCCACAAATCGTCATCGAGAGCGTCAGCAAGAGCTTCGGCGGGTTCACCGCCGTCGACGGGGTGAACCTGCGCATCTTCAAAGGCGAAATGTTTGCGCTGGTGGGGTCGTCGGGATGCGGCAAGACCACGCTGCTGCGCATGCTGGCGGGTTTCGCCACGCCGAGCATCGGTCGGATTCTTATCGAAGGGATCGACATGACCCGTGTTCCGCCCTATGAGCGGCCGGTCAACATGATGTTTCAGTCCTATGCGCTGTTCCCGCACATGACGGTGGAACAGAACGTGGGCTATGGACTCAGGCGCTTGCCGATGGATACCGTGGCTCGGACCAAACGGGTGCAGGAGGCGCTCGAGATGGTGCAGCTCGGGGCGATGGCCAGGCGCAAGCCGCACCAGCTGTCCGGCGGACAACGGCAGCGCGTCGCGCTGGCGCGGGCGCTCATCCGCCGTCCGAAGGTGTTGCTGCTCGATGAACCCTTGAGCGCACTGGACAAAAAGCTGCGCGAACAGACGCAGTTCGAACTCATGAACATCCAATCTCAAGTGGGCATCACCTTCGTTTTCGTCACCCACGATCAGGATGAAGCGATGGCGTTATCGAGCCGCATCGCGGTGATGAATCGCGGCCAGGTACTGCAGGTGGGATCACCTTCGGAGATCTATGAGTTCCCGCAAAGCCGCTTCGTTGCCGATTTCGTCGGCACCACCAATTTGTTCGAGGGCACGGTGAGCGGCGGCGAGCCGGGGTGCTTGCGAGTGAACAGCACGGAAGCCGGTTGCGATCTCGAGGTCGATGAAGCCGGGCGCTATGGTCCGGGTCAGCGGGTGTGGGTGGCGCTGCGGCCGGAAAAGATCCGCCTGGCCAAGACGCCCTCGGGGAAGGGCTCAGTCAACCAGGTCAAGGGTGTGGTCTGGGAACTCGGCTATCTCGGCAACCGCTCGACTTATCGAGTCAAGACCGAGACCGGCAAGTTGGTCACCGTGTACGCACAGAACGACCGGCGCACGTCGGAATGGTCCATCGATTGGAGTGATGAGGTGTACCTCAGCTGGTCGGCCAATTGCGCGGTCGTCCTGCACCAATGAGGTTTGCATGACGATCGATCCGCGTTGCGCGCCCGCGCTGGCATGGTGTCTGGGCCTGCTGCTGCTGGCAGTACCTTCAACCTGGGCGGCAGAGCTGCCACCGCATCGGACCCGTACCGTGGTGCTGATCGTCAGCGACGGCTTGCGCTGGCAGGAGGTCTTCTCCGGGGCCGAGGAAGATCTGCTCAATGACAAGGAGGGGGGCAGCTGGCTCGCCGCTGAGGAGTTGCGCAAGCGTTACTGGCGGGCGACTGCCGCCGAGCGCCGCGCGGCTCTTTTTCCTTTTCTTTGGGGTACGGTGGCGAAGCAGGGGCAGATCTTCGGCAACCAGGCGCTGGGCAGCATCGCGCAGGTGACCAACGGCAAGGCGTTCTCCTATCCAGGCTACAACGAGATGAGCACCGGCTATCCGAATGATGCGATCGACAGCAATGAATTCGGGCCGAATCCGAATCCCACCGTGTTCGAATGGCTGAACAAGTCCCCCGAGCTTCGCGGCCGGGTCGCCATTTACGGCACCTGGAGCGTGTACGACAACATTTTCAATCGCTCGCGCAGCGGCCTGAAGATGCAGACCGGCTGGAATCTGCCGAAGAAAGTGCATGAGAGCGCGCGGGACGCCTTGCTGCGCGAGATGTTCCAGACCACCACCGAATTCGATGAAGAGGATTCGCCGAATTCCTTCCTGCAAGTGCCGTTGCTCGATTACGTGCGGACCGGTGAGCCCAAGGTGCTGTTCGTGGGTTACGGCGAGACCGACAATTGGGCGCACCAGGGTCGATATGACCTGGTGCTCGACAGCGCCCACCGCTTCGATCATCTCGTGGCACAGCTTTGGTCCACCATGCAGTCCATGCCGCAGTACCGGAACACCACCACCTTCATCATCACCACCGACCACGGTCGGGGCAGCGGTACCAGCGAATGGAAGGAGCACGGCGTGGAGGAGAAGGGTTCGGAGAATATTTGGCTGGCGGTGATGGGCCCCGATACGGCCCCGCTCGGTGAACGTGCGCATGTGGCGATGGTGACGCAGTCGCAAATCGCCGCCACCGTGGCGGCATTCATCGGCAAGGATTATCGCGCAGCGGAGCCGAAGGCGGCGCCGGCGATTCTGTCGGTGTTGTCCGGCGGGCAGTGATCGACCTGCCAGCGCCGCGCGACCGGTCAACGCCGCCATAAGCGGCAACCGAGCGTGGTTTTTATATTATACTCGTGACATTACAAAGGCGTTTTCCGTCCGCGAGGCTGTCATGAGAAAGGTCAAGACTCTGGGATTGCTGGGTACCGGCGTGATCGGCGGCGGTTGGGCGGCGCGTGCGCTGCATTTCGGCATCGATGTCATCGCCGCCGACGTCAAGCCGGAAATGGAGTCGTGGATCCGCGGCGCCGTCGCGAATGCCGAGCCGGCGCTGGCGAGGCTCACCTTCGCGCCGCTGCCGCCGAAGGGGACGTTGTCGTTCACGACCGATCTCGCCGTGATGGCGAAGCGGGCGGATTTCATCCAGGAAAACATCCCGGAGCAGCTGCCGCTGAAGCAGCGCATGCTGGCGGAAGTGAGCCGACATGCGCCGGCCGACGTCATCATCGCGTCGAGCACCTCCGGACTCACGCCCACCGACCTGCAGCGGGACATGATCGCGCCGGAGCGTTTCCTCGTTGCCCACCCGTTCAATCCGGTATATCTGCTGCCGCTGGTGGAATTGGTGGGCGGCGCCAGCACCGCGGCGTCGACGATCGAGGCGGCGGGGGAATTCTTCAAGTATATCGGCATGCATGCGCTGCACGTGCGCCGCGAGGTGCCCGGCCATCTCACCGACCGGCTGCAGGAGGCGATCTGGCGCGAAATCCTGCATATGGTGAACGAGGGTGTGGCGACCACCGGCGAGTTGGATGACTCCATCATCTACGGCCCTGGATTGCGCTGGGCGGCCATGGGCACCAACATGATCTATCACCTCGCCGGCGGTGAATCGGGAATGCGGCACATGCTGGCGCAATTCGGTCCGGCGCTGAAGTGGCCCTGGACCAAGCTCGAGGCGCCGGAATTGACGGACAGCCTGATCGACCGCATGGTCGAGGGGACGCAGGCTCAGGCGGCCGGCCGCTCCATTCGCGAGTTGGAGCGGCTGCGCGACGATTACCTGGTCGCCATCCAACAAGTGCTGCGCCAGTACGATATCGGCGCGGGTTCGACACTGCGGGCGCTCGAGGAGCGGCTCTATCGGGATGCCGCCGGCGCGGTGGACCGGGCGGCGCCCGCCGGCGGTGGCTTGTTGCGCTTCGCTACCGAGGTGCGACCCGAGTGGGCCGACTACAACCACCACATGACGGATTTCCGTTACAGCCATGTGTTCGGTGATGCGATGGACAAGCTCTATCGACAGGTCGGCATCGATGAGGGCTACCGCAAGGGCGGTCACATGTTCTACACCGTCGAGAGTCAGGTGCGGCACGTCAAGGAGGCGAAGGTCGGTGATCCCCTGTATGTCACCACACAGCTGTTGGCGGTGGATGACAAGCGCCTGCATGTCTTTCATCGCCTGCACCGTGGCCGCGATGACGCGCTGCTCGCGACGGGTGAACAGCTGCATCTGCACGTCGACACCGCCGCCGCGCAAGCGGCGCCCATGCCTGGGAAGTTACGCGCCAACTTGGATGCATTGCGACTGGCGCAGGCGGCGCTGCCGATCCCGGTCGAAGCGGGTAAGGCTGTCGGCACCCGCTCCGGGGAGCGATCCTAAGCCATGCCAAAAATCGTCGATCATGAGCAACGACGCGAGGAGATCGCGATGGTGGCCTGTCGCGTGGTCGCCGATCGTGGCTTCGAGCAGGCCACCGTGGCGCGTATCGCCAGGGCTGCGGGTTACACCACCGGCATGGTGGCGCATTACTATGATTCCAAGCAGGACATCATTCTCGCCGCTCTGCGGCTGATCCTCACGCGCATCGAGCAGCGGCTGACCCGCAAACGCGACGGCGGCGAGGCGGATCTGCTCCAGGTCCTCGGTGAGGCGCTGCCGCTCGATGCGCAACGTTTCACCGAATGCGCCTTCTGGATGGCCTTCTGGGGGCAGGTACCGGCCGATGTGAAATTGAAGCGCTTGAACGTCTGGGTGCATCGTGAGTATCTGCGCTTGTTCGCGCGCTGCTTCGCCGAACACTGGACGGAATGGGAGGACTGGCCGCAGGCGACCCGCGACCAGGTGCTGCGCTCGGTGGTGACCTTCATCAATGGTCTCACCGCCGGCGCCGTCACCAGTCCGCGCGACTGGCCGGCGGCGGCGCAAGTCGGGCAATTGAGTCTGCAGTTGGATCTGCTGCGGCGGTGGGCGAAATCGAAGCGCGCGCCGGCCGCTGCTTGACGGGGGATCATATGGATTTTTCACTCAGCGACGAACAACAGCTCATCATCAAGTCCACACGGGAATTCGTGCGCAACGAGTTGTACCCCTACGAAAACGAAGTGGAGGAGTCCGGCGTGCTGCGCGCGGAGCTGCACGCGGAGTTGAAGGCCAAGGCGATCGACGCGGGCCTGTATGCCGCGAACATGCCCGTCGAGGTGGGTGGAGCGGGTCTCGATACGGTGACCTGGGTGTTGTACGAAAAGGAATTGGGATTCACGAACTACGCGCTGCATTATTCCTGTGTGGGTCGTCCGTCGAACATTTTGCTCGCCTGCGAGGGTGAGCAGCGCGAGCGATACCTGTTGCCGACGGTGCGCGGCGAGCGTACCGAGTGCCTGGCGATGACCGAGCCCGGCGCGGGATCTGATTTGCGCGGCATGAAGACCTCCGCCGTTGCCTCGGGCGATGACTTCATCATCAATGGCACCAAGCATTTCATCAGTCACGCGGATCATTCGGACTATGTCATCCTCTTCGCCGCGACCGGCGAGGAGACCACGAAGCGCGGCACGGTGAAGAAGATGAGCGCCTTTCTCATCGACATGGGCGAGCCGGGGTTCGAGGTGCGTCCCGGTTACAAGAATGTCTCGCACCGCGGCTATACCAACAGCATTCTCGAATTCAACGACTGCCGCGTGCCCAAGTCGGCCGTGCTCGGCGAGCTGCATCGCGGCTTCGACGTGGCGAACACCTGGCTCGGAGCGACGCGCCTGCAGGTCGCGGCCACATGCCTGGGGCGGGCGGAGCGGGCGCTCGAACTGTCGAAGCAATGGGCGGTCGACCGTGTCCAATTCGGGCAATCCATCGGCAAATTTCAGGGAGTCAGTTTCAAGCTCGCCGACATGGCGATCGAGCTGCGGGCGGCCGAGTTGTTGGTGCTCGAGGCGGCGTGGAAACGGGATCACAAGGTCGACACCGACATGGACATGGCAATCGCCAAGGTGAAGGCCACCGAGATGCTGGCGATGGTCGCCGACGAGGCGCTGCAAATTCACGGTGGCATGGGGCTGATGAGCGATCTGCCGTTGGAACGCATCTGGCGGGATGCGCGGATCGAGCGGATCTGGGACGGCACCAGTGAGGTGCAGCGGCACATCATCTCTCGCAGCCTGTTGCGCCCCCTGGGAGGGTAGCGGCCGCCGACAGTGATCCACCGACACGGAATAGGCGCCGAGTCCTAGCCGCCGCCGATCGCTTCCTGTGGTTTGCTTGTCACGTGAGCCAGCCAAGCAATCCATCGCGGAGAAATTTCCTGCAATCGGCGGCGGCCGGCGCCGTCGCGCTGCCGCTGGCACGCGCAGTACCGGCGCCCGATTCACCGCAGACGGTTGACGCGTCGACGGCGGTGGCGCAATCGGCGATCAGACTCAAGGTCAATGGGCAGTTTCACGATCTGTCGGTCGAGCCGCGTTTGACGCTGTTGGATGCATTGCGTGAACACCTTGCGTTGACCGGCACCAAGAAGGGCTGCGACCGGGGTCAGTGTGGTGCCTGTACGGTGTTGGTGAACGGCCGACGGATCAATTCCTGTCTGACACTTGCCATCCGGCACAGCGACGATGACATCGTGACGGTAGAGGGTCTGGCGGCGTCCGACGGTCAACTGCATCCCGTGCAAACCGCGTTCATGCGCCACGATGCCTTCCAGTGTGGATTCTGCACCCCCGGGCAGATCTGTTCCGCCGTGGCGCTCATCGATGAGCACAAAAACGGACCCCGTGCGCAGCGGCCCATGACCGATGACGAGATCCGCGATCGCATGAGCGGCAATATCTGCCGCTGCGGTGCCTATCCGCACATTCTCGCCGTCGTCCGCGAGTTCGTCGGGGAGGCTGCAGCCGATGGATAATTTCTCCTACGCGAGGCCCGGCGATTTGGACGGTGCCTTGCGGCTGGTGGCGCAACCCGGGGCGGCGTTCCTCGCCGGCGGCACCAATCTGCTCGACTTGATGAAGGGTCGGGTGACGACGCCGACGCGCCTGATCGACATCACGCAATTGCGTGGCCTGGCGCAAATCCACGAGCTGCCGGATGGCGGCATTCGCATCGGCGCGCTCGCCAGCAATGCCGATGCGGCAGAACATGACCTGGTGCGTCTGCGCTATCCCTTGCTGGCGGAGGCTCTGCTGAGCGGCGCCTCCGGCCAACTGCGCAACATGGCGACCACCGGCGGAAACCTGTTGCAGCGTACCCGTTGTCCTTACTTTTATGATGTGGGTTTCATCCACTGCAACAAGCGCGAGCCCGGCTCGGGTTGCGACGCCTTGCAAGGCTTCAACCGCAATCTGGCCATCCTCGGCGTAAGCCATAACTGCATTGCCACCAATCCATCCGATATGAACGTCGCTTTGGCGGCGCTCGATGCCGTGGTGCAAATCCGCTCGCCGCGGGGTTCGCGACAGCTCGCCTTGCGGGATTTCCATCGTCTGCCGGGTGATACGCCGGAGCGTGATACCAACCTTGCACCGGGCGAAATCATCGTCGCCGTGGATTTGCCGCCGAGTCCGTTCGCCCGCCACTCGCATTATCTGAAGGTGAGGGATCGGGCGAGCTATGCGTTTGCCTTGGTCTCGGTCGCCGCGGCGCTCAGCATGGAGGGCAACGAGGTGCGTGATGTGCGGTTGGTGATGGGCGGTGTTGCGCCCAAGCCATGGATCATTGAGGCAGCGCCGGCGATGCTGGTCGGCAAGCCGCTCGATGCGGCGAACCTCGAAGCCGTGGCGGAGGCGGCGCTGCGCGACGCCGAGCCGCAGGCGGACAATGCCTTCAAGGTCGCGTTGGGCAAGCGTGCGATCGTCCGCGCGTTACAGCGGGCGGCCGCTGGACGGGAGGCCTGACATGGCATTGATCGGCGCAGCGGTCGAACGCGTGGACGGGCGGCTAAAAGTCACGGGCGTGGCGCCGTATTCCGGCGACGTGGCGCTGCCGCGCCTGACGCATGCCGTGTTGGTATTGAGCACGATTGCGAACGGCAGGATCACGCGCATCGATTCGGCCGGAGCCGAGCGCATGCCAGGGGTTCTCTGGGTGATGTCGCATCTGAATGCCCCACGCCTGCCGGATGGCGGGAGGGCCGGCGTGCATCCCCCGGCTGGGCGGGTGCTCGGCTTGTTTCAAGATGACGCGGTGCATTACGACCGGCAGCCGGTGGCCCTCGTCGTGGCTGAGACACTCGATCAGGCAGAGGCGGCAGCCGCCGCCGTTCGAGTCGGTTATTCGCCGGCGACCGCGCAACTGGATTTCACTGCGGCGAAGCCTGATGCCTACTCGCCGGGCAAGATCAACGATGCTCCGGCCGACAGCGCCCGCGGTCGGTTCGCCGGCGAACAGACGGCCGCGGTGACCATCGCGGCCCGCGTCGCCGAGACCTACGGTACGCCGATCGAACATCACAATCCCATGGAACCGCATGCCACGGTTGCGCAATGGCAGGGTGACGAGCTGACGCTGTACGACGCGACGCAGTTCATTTCCGGCTGTCGCAATACGGTGGCGAAAACGCTCGGCATCCCGCCCGAGAAGGTGCGGGTGGTCTGTCCCTATGTGGGCGGTGGGTTCGGCTGTAAGGGTTCGGCGTGGTCCCACGTGCCGCTGGCGGCGCTCGCGGCGCGACAGGTGGGGCGTCCGGTCAAGCTGGTGCTGACGCGCGATCAGATGTTCGGATTCGTCGGCTGCCGTCCGCTCACCGAGCAGGAGGTCGTCGTCACCGCCGATGCCTCCGGGCAATTCGATTCCATGCAGCACCACTCTTTCTCGCACACTTCGGTGATCGAGGATTTCACCGAGGGTGCGGCGGTGCAGACCCGGATCTTATACAGCTGCCCGAGCGTCGAGACGCAGCATCGGCTGGTCAAGCTCAATGTGGAGACGCCGACCTTTCAGCGCGCGCCCGGCCACTGCACGGGAACCTTCGCCCTGGAGTCCGCCCTCGACGAGCTGGCCTACCGCCTGCGCTTGGAGCCGATTGCCATGCGCCTCCGCAATGAGCCGCCGGCAGATCCGCAGAGCAAGCTACCCTGGTCGTCGCGTTCGCTGCGTGCCTGCTATGTGAGTGGCGCCAAAGCGTTCGGTTGGTCGGCGCGGAACCCCGAGCCCCGCTCGATGCGTTGCGCCGGGCAGCTTGTCGGCTGGGGCTATGCGACGGCAACCTATCCGGCCAATCGCTCCGCCGCCAGCGCCGTCGCCCGATTGAACCCTGATGGCTTCGTGGTGATTCAATGTGGCACCCAGGATTTGGGCACGGGCACCTACACCATCATGGCGCAGGTTGCGGCACAGACGCTGGGGTTCCCGCTCGACCGTGTGCGGGCCGAATTGGGTGATAGTCGTTTTCCGGATGCGCCCGTTTCGGGCGGTTCGCAGAGCGCGGCCAGCGTGACCCCCGCCGTCCAGGCCGCCGCTGCGGCGCTGCGCGAAAAATTGGTCAACCTGGCGATCAGTGATGAATCCTCGCCTGTGTACCGGGCGCTCGCCGGTGAGGTGGTACTGGAGGCAGGGCGGGTGGGGCTGCGCTCGCAGAGCCGTCGTGAGCCGATCGCAGCCGCCCTGGCCCGCAGTGGCGGCAAGGAAGTCGTGGCGATGGCGACCGCCGATCCGGGGGATGCGAAGAAACATCATTCGCTGCATTCCTTCGGCGCGGTTTTCGCCGAGGTAAGCATCGATCCTGATCTCGGGCTCGTCCGCGTGCCGCGGGTGGTGGGACGGTACAGCGTTGGCAGGCTGCTCAATGAGACGACCGGCCGCAGTCAGCTGCTGGGTGGGGTGGTGTGGGGCATCGGCATGGCGTTGATGGAAGAATCGATCCTTGACGGCCGCAGCGGCCGCATCGTCAATGCCAACCTCGCCGAGTACCATGTCCCCACCAACGCCGACATCGGCCGCATCGATGTCGACGTCGTCCCGGAATTCGATCCTTTCATCGACCCCCTGGGGGCCCGAGGGATTGGCGAAATCGGCATCACCGGGGTGGCCGCAGCGGTTGCCAATGCGGTGTACCACGCCACCGGCATACGGGTCCGGCGGTTGCCGATCACCCTCGACAAGTTGCTCTCATGAAGGGTAATCGTCCTACGATCGGCATCAGGGCAGACCTACCGCGCTGAGGCCTTTGTTGCGGCATGCTGGTACTCTGTTTCCAGACGATTTTTGAGGAGATGCTGGTATGAGTACTGTAGCGAACCAAACCCTTGACCGCGCCTCGAACGTGGCTCGGCTGCTGGCTGACCAGGTTTCGTCGGCGGTGCAATCGGCGGACGGCTACGTGCGCTCGAATCCCTGGGCCGCCATGGGCGCCGCCGCGCTTGCGGCGATCGCCGCCGGAATTTTGCTGTCGCGCCGATCGGGGTCCGGCCGGTTCGACGGCGGGACTTCCGAGGTGTCGGGAGGGTGATGGCCATGGGTCATGCAAGTAATGAGAGTGTGCCCTCACCGCCGAGTCCCGAAGAGCCGCCGTTGGCTCCGTACGACCCGCCACAGCCTGCTCCGGAGGCGATCCGCCAGACCATTGGTCGAAACCGCCGTTGAAGTGGGTATTCTGGCGATCGGGCCCCGGGCTGGTCTGCCTGGGACTGCTGATGTCGACCTGCCTGACGCGAATCGGGTGGGCACAGACGCCGTCGCCCCTCCAGGAATGGCAGTACTCGGGCGGCATCGCTCTCGCCAAGTTATTTGAGCCGGACACACCGAAGTGGCAGATCGAAACCGGTCTTGCAGTTGAGCCGCGGCCGCTTTACGAAGGCTCGAATATCTATCGCACCGTGGTGGGTCCGGTCATCGATGTGCGCTATGACGATCTGGCTTTCGCGTCGGTGGGCGAGGGTTTGGGTGTCAACGTCATCCGCGGTGCCAACTACCGCGCGGGAATTGCTTTGGGGTATGACCTCGGGCGTGATGCGAAGGATGACCTCGATCACTTGAAGGGACTCGGGAATGTCTCGGCAGCACCCACCGTCAAGCTGTTCGGTTCGTATGTGATCTCCAAGAGCCTGCCGCTCGTGTTCCGAGCGGATGTGCGCCAGTACGCTGGCGGCGCGGACGGCGCCGAAGCGGATATCGAAGCGTATCTGCCGCTGCCCGGCAGCTCCGCGAACCTCGCCATGTTCGCCGGACCGTCCGTGACCTTCGCGGATCGGTTACACATGCAAACCCTCTTCGGCATCGACGGTAATCAAGCCCGTGCCTCGGGGTATCCCAATTATCAGGCACACGGCGGCCTCGAATCCACCGGATTCGGCTTCTCGGCGACCAGATTCGTCAGCAAGCATTGGCTCCTCAACTTGAGCGTCGCCGCCAATTGGCTGCTGGGAAGCGCCGCGGAGAGTCCCATCACGCAGACCCATGTGCAGAAAGTCTTGGCGTTATCGGGCGCCTACCAGTGGTGAGGTAGTCGCTAGCGGCGGGTGAGGGCGGCCACCTGCCTCAAGGTTTTCGCCAGCATATCCATGTCATAGGGCTTGGATAATACCAGCACGTTATTTTCAGGCTCGCCGAGCAGCGTGTGAATATTCTGCGCGCCGTATCCCGACGAGATCACCACGGGGAGCTTCGGATAGTTCTTGATCACCATCTTGGCGAGATCGATTCCGGACATCCCAGGCAGGCTCACATCGGTGAGGACGGCATCGAAACGCCGTTGCGCAAGCTGCTCTACGGCGAGCTCGGCATCGGTCACCGCCACGGCCTCGTGCCCCAATTCGGCCAGATACTCCACGGTTATCAGGCTGACTTCCGGGCTGTCTTCCACTACCAAGATCTGCATGCGCGAAGCTTGGACGGAAACTGGCCTGCTGGCTAGTGGGCATACGCCTACGTCTGCGCAGGCGGCTGGCGCGATCGCCGCGGACAGGCTTTCTGATTAACGCCCGGTCCAGACGGGTTTGCGTTTTTCTGCAAAGGCCCGCGTGCCCTCTTTCAAATCCTCGGAGCGGATCACCCTCTGCACGAGATCGAGCGAGTCGTGCAGAGCGAACGCCTCGTGCTCGGGGACCATTTCCGTATGCCGCAACAACTGCTTGATCGCGGGGAACAGGAGTGGCGGCCCATCGGCCAGTTGTCGGGCGATCTCCCGCGCTTTTTGCATTCCTCTGCCCTTCGGCACGATGTGGTTGGCCAAGCCCCAGTGTTTGGCCTCCTGTGCGTCCATCCAGCGTCCGGTGAGCAGGAACTCCACCGCCACATGATAAGGAATGCGCCGTCGCAGCTTGATGGAGCCGGCATCGGCCAGTACGCCGACGTTGATTTCGGGCAGGGCAAACTGCGCATGTTCCTCCATGACGATGATGTCCGTACCCAGCACCAGCTCGAATCCGCCCCCGCAGGCGATGCCGTTCACGGCGGCGATGATGGGTTTGTTGAGGTTGCGGGGGTAATTCAAACCGCCGAAGCCGCCTTCGCCCCAATCGGCATCCGATTCCTCACCGGCAGCCGCAGCCTTCAAATCCCAACCCGGGGAGAAAAACTTTTCGCCGGCGCCGGTGATGATGGCGATCTTCAAGGAGGCATCGTCGCGAAACGACGAGAACACGTCGTTGAGACGACGACTCACAACGAGGCTGATGGCATTCGCCTTGGGCCGATCGAGGGTGACTTCCAAGACATCCCCGGCTTTGACGACGTTGACTCCATCCGACATGAGTATTCCCCTTCGTTTCAGATAACGTTCTGCAGCCTCAGCAACGCGTCCACCGCAACGACGCCGAGCCCTTTCGGGCGGACGATCACCGGGTTGACATCGATTTCCAGCAGTGAATCGGCATGCGCCGCGGCATAGCGTGCAACGCCCAAGATGGCGTCGGTCAAGGCCGCCACATCGCCAGGCGGTTTGCCGCGATAGCCGGCCAAGAGCTTGGCTGCCGTCAACCGCGCCAGGCCGGCGCTCACCGTAGCCCGCGTCCAGGGCGGCAACAGGCTCACGCTGTCCGCCAGCAATTCGGTGAGCACGCCGCCCGCGCCCAGCACCAAGACTTGTCCGAACTGTGCGTCGACGACGACGCCCACCAGAATCTCCGCCACTCCGTCCGTCGTCATTTCTTCGACGAGAAGAGTGTCCGATAGCTTGGCGAGGCGCTGCCCGGCGGCGTCGGCCTCAGCGGCATTGCGGATGTTCAAGACCACGCCGCCGACCTCGGTTTTGTGTTCCAGTGCGGCGCCGACCGCCTTGATGACCACCGGAAAACCGATCTCGGCCGCCGCCGCGGCGACCTCCGTCGGCGGCACGATGCGTCCGCGCGGAATGGGTACACCCGCCGCCGACAACGCCCGCTTGCCTTCGGCCTCCGTCAATGTGTAAGCGCCTGCAGCGGCGGTGATCGGCAGGGACAGCGCCACCCGCGACTTTGCGGCCCACGCGGTGCCGATCCCCGCGGCCAGCGCCAACGCCTCGAGCGCCTCGCGCTGACCTTGCAGCGGTACCACGCCGCCGGCATGGCAAAGTTTGCGGATGCCGGCGCTCAGCGTCTCCGGCAGCGAGGCGATGAGCGAGGCGCGAGTCGCCGCGCCCACGGCTTGCGCGGCGGCGATGAACTCTTCGATCACCGCATGATAAGACGAGGTGTCGGCCCGATCCTCGGGCGGTGAATCGAGCATGAAGCTCACCGAGTCATAGCCCGCCTCGAGCACGGCGCGAAACACGCGCCCCAGGGCGGGCGGGTCGAACCACAAATAGGTATGGATATCGAAGGGATTCGCCACCGTGACCCGGTCCGTGAGCAACTCACGCAGCACCGCGGCGGCTGGATCCTGCATGGGGGCAAAATCAAGATCGAGGCTGCGCGCCACGTCGGCGGTCATCGCCATATCTCCGCCCGAGGCGCCCATGACGAGGGTTTTCCTGCCGGCGAGGGCGCCGCCCGCGTGCAGCACCTTGAGCGTCTCGCAGAGCGTGGCCAGCGTGTCGCAGCGGGCCATTCCGGCCTGCCGGCAGAAGGCGTCGAACACCGAATCCTCGCCGGCGAGCGCACCGGTATGACTGTGTGCCGTGCGTGCCGCCGCGGCGGTTCGCCCGGACTTGATGATCGCGATCGGTTTGCCGGCAAGGCGTGCCCGATCGGCGGCTCGCGCCAGGGCAGCGGCGTCCTTCACGCCCTCGAGATATAAGCCGAAGGACGTCACCCGCGGATCCTCGCACAGGATCTCGATCAGATCTTCCACCGCGAGGCGGCTTTGATTGCCCACCGTGAACAGATAGCCGATCGGCAGGGAGCGGTGATTGAACATCAGCGTGAGCGCAATGGTGCCGCTCTGGCAGATCAGCGCGACGCCGCGCTCGACGCGCTCGCCGACGATTTGATCCGGCATCATCGCGACGCCGTCGAAAAAGTTCACGAAACCATAACAATTCGGGCCGAAGAACGGCAGGCCGGCCGACTTGTGCAGCAGTTCCGTCGTCAGGCGCCTGCCCTCAGGCGTGCCAGTCTCGGCGAATCCTGCGCTGAAACAGACGAAGCCACCGCAGCCCTGGGCCGCCAGAGCCCCGGCCACCGCAGGCGCTTCGTGGTTGGGAACGGCGATGAACGCCGCGTCGGGCGCACCGGGAAGCTCGGCGACGGAGCGATAGTAGGGCGTGGCGGCGGTGGATGGACGATGCGGATGGACTCGCCAAATTTGGCCCTGAAATCCCACCGCCACATTGCCAGCGGCGACCGCATCGGTCCAGGCGCCGGCGCCGATCAGGGCGATGCTGCGCGGCGCGATGAGGCGACGAATGTCGTCGGTCATCGACGTTTCAGTTCGAGTGCGCGTGAACGCGGTCCCCAGGCAGTGCTCTCCCCGGGCGACAGTTTGAGCGCCTGGATGACCGCGGCGATGTCCTCTGGAAATGCCGCGGTCGCGGGTTTTTCGCCCTGCCGCACGTGCAGCAGCATCACCTCGCTGGTCGCCACGGTGATGAGTCCGGCATCGCGCCTGTCCACTTCGAAGCGACCGCCCAGGTGAATGCGCTTGCCGTCGGCGTCGAGGATGGACGAGGTCACCTGCAATGCATCCGTATGTTTCACCTCGTGCAGGAAGTGCGTGTGCTGTTCGAGGGTGTACAGGGTGCAGCGGGTGCGTTCGCGATACTCCGCATGCAACCCCAAGTGATCCATCACGGCGTCGACGGCGTCGCTGAAAACCACTCCGTAATAGGCATCGCGCAAGTGGCCGTTGTAATCGATCCAGGACGCTTCCACCGCCGCACGATAGACGGGTAACACCGCGAAGTCGGCCGCAGTCATGCCCGGCCCGCTCACTTGAGTTGCAGTTTTTCGCGCGCCTCGGCGGCGTTCAGCACGCGCGCGCCCAGGGCCTCGATGATGGTACGGGCCTTCTCGACGAGTTGCGCATTGCTGGCGTAAACCCCCTTCTTCAAGTAGAGGTTATCTTCGAGGCCTACCCGGACGTTGCCGCCCAACAGCACCGATTGCGCCACCCAGGGCATTTGCATCCGGCTGATCGCGAAGGATCCCCAGTTGCAGTCCGCCGGGAGCGAGTTCACCATCGCGAGAAGGTGGCCGACATCCGCCGGCACGCCCCAGGGAATTCCCATGCAGAGTTGGATCAACGCCGGCCCCGTGAGCAGCCCTTCCTTGATGAGTTGTTTGACGAACCAGAGGTTGCCCGTGTCGAAGACCTCCAGTTCCGGTTTCACACCCAGGTCCCTGGCGATCGCCGCGCCCTCGCGCAGATACTTCGGTGTCGACACGTAGGCGCGGTTGCCGTCGCCGAAATTCAAGCTGCCGCAATCGAGCGTGGCAATGTCCGGCCGGTACAGGCCCTCGTGACACAGATCGATGACATGCCGCATGCGCGCCTCTTGGGTGACGAAATCGCTGCCCGGCGCTGGCGTGTCCTCTAGGCCGTGCTCGCCGACGACGATGTAGCCGCCCATGCCGCAGGTCAGATTGACGATGACGTCGACCTTGCTCTCGCGGATCCGCTTGACGACCTCGCGGTAGTGGCGGGTCTCCATGCTGAACGCGCCGGTTTCCGGATCGCGCACGTGGATGTGGACGATGGCGGCGCCGGCCTCGGCCGCGGCGATGGCGGTGGCGGCGATCTCCGCGGGGGTTACGGCGCAGTGCGGGCTCCTGGTCACCTTGGTATCGTCACCGGTAACCGCGCAGGAAATGATGACGTCATGATTCATGCTATGTCCGCTCCTTGAGATTCGCCGTCGTTGCCGCTAGTTTATATTATATCGACTATAATATATAAGAAAAAATCGAGGGTGCGGGGCGGGGGCCCTGGCCGGCCCGGCCAGGGCATGGACGGTCTAGCGACGGCTGCCGGCGAGCGCGCGGATGATCTCGGCCTCGCTGCACACGCCGATGATCCGTCCGCCCTCGGACAACAGCACCGGATGGCCGCTGCTCTCGCGCAACTGGATGATGGACTGCAGGGAAAAGCTGCCCGGGGCAACCACTATGCCCGGCTCGAGCCTGTCGACGGCGGCATCGTCCTCGATGTGGCGCAGCGTATGGGCGATGCCGTCCAGATGCACCGCCAGAGGCTCGCCGGCTGGTCCCGTGGCGAGCCGGTAACGGCGGCGCTCATCGAGCCAGACCTGATCGTCGTCGCGCGGCAGCTTCGCGTGCTCGCACATGATCATGCTGCCGGTGAGGACGTCGAGCGGATTCATGTGGCGCACGAACTCCGCGACATAATCGTCGGCCGGCGCGAGCACGATGTCCTCGGCCGTGCCGGTTTGAATGATGCGTCCGTTCTGCAGGATGGTGATGCGGTCGCCCAGGCGCAGCGCTTCGTCGAGGTCGTGACTGACGAACAGGATGGTCTTCTTGACGCGCTCCTGCAGCGCCAGCAATTCCCCCTGCAGCTTGCCGCGGATCAGCGGGTCGAGGGCCGAGAAGGGTTCGTCCATGAGCAGGATGTCGGCATCGGTGGCGAAGGCGCGGGCCAGCCCGACGCGCTGCTGCATGCCGCCCGACAGCTCGCTCACGTAGCGCTCGGCCCATTGTGACAAGCCGACCAGCTCGAGCTTCTCGTCAACGACGGATTTGCGTGTGGCTTTGGGCTCGCCGCGCAGTTCCAAACCGAAGCCGACGTTTTCGCGAACCGTACGCCAGGGCAGCAGTCCGAATTGCTGGAACACCATAGCCACCCGTTCGCGGCGCACATGGCGCATCTGGGCGGTGTCGCAGGTCGCCACATCGATCGTCGAGTCGCCGGCGTGCACCAGAACGTGGCCGCGGGTCACCGGGTTCAAGCCGTTCGCGGCGCGCAGCAGCGTCGACTTTCCAGAACCGGACAGACCCATGAGCACCGAGATTTCACCACGCGCCACACTCAAGGAAGCGCCCGCCACCCCGACGATGACGCCATAGCGGCTCTGGATGTCGCCACGCGTGCCGCCGGCATCCAACGCCGCCGTCGCCTCGCGGATGGCTTTGCGGCCTTCGCGGCCGCCTTGCCGCGCAAACAGGATGTCGACGTCCTTGAATTCGACCGCGGGGGGCGCCACGGCGGCTGGGACGATGGGCTTGGCAAGCTCGGCGGCGTTCATCGCGATGCTCCACGTTCTTTGGGACGGCTGATACGGTCCAAGATGATGGCGAGCAGCACGATGGTGAAGCCGGCCTCGAAGCCCATTCCGACCTGCACCGAGTTCAGGGCGCGTACCACCGGAACGCCGAGGCCGCCGGCGCCGACCAGGGCGGCAATCACCACCATCGACAGGCTGAGCATGATGCACTGAGTGACGCCGGCGATGATGGTGGTGGCGGCGCTCGGCAGTTCGATCTTCCACAATAATTGCAGCGGCGTGGCGCCGAACGACTGTCCGGCTTCGATGAGCGGCCGCGGCACCGATGAGATGCCCAGATGCGTCAGCCGGATGGGTGCCGGCAGCGCGAAGATCACCGTCGAGATGAGGCCGGGTACCACGCCCAAGCCAAACAGCACCAGGGTGGGAATGAGGTACACGAAGGTCGGCAGTGTTTGCATCAGGTCGAGCACCGGACGCAATGCGGCGAAAAGTCTCGGCCGATGCGCGGCGGCGATACCGAGCGGCACGCCGATGGAGGCGGACGCGAAGGTCGCGACCAGTACCAAACTCAAGGTTTCGAGCGTCGCCGTCCAGTAGCCCTGGTTGAGGATGAAGAGCAGGGCGAGGGCGACGAATGCCGTCAGCGGCCAGGAGCGACGCAGCAAGAAAGCCAGCACGGCGACGGCGACGATGAGCAGCGGCGCCGGCACCAACCTGAGGCCCGCCGTGGCGCCATCCACCATGCCGCGAATGACGATGGAAATACCGTCGAATACGAAGGTGCCGTGGCTCTTGATGGCGTCGATTGCGATCGCCATCCCATCGCCCACCGGGATCTTGTGGCTGATGATCCATTGCTCAAAGCCGCCCGGACGCGGCGGTGGCGCGGCATGGGTGAGAGCGGCAAAGGAGGGTTTGCCGTCGAAGGTGAGGACGCCGTCGAGCCATGCCTTGGTGACGGTGGGATTGGCCTTCAGCCACTCGGCGGCGGCAATGTCGGGCTGCTCGTGACGGTCGAGAATGGCCGCCATCATTTCACTCTCGCCGCGCAGTGAAAAGATCAGATTGGCGATGAAGCGACCGACATTTGGGCACTCCTCGCTGTAACCCCGGCGCGTTACTGTATATATAGTGGCGCCGCCAAAATTCGGTCCGAACACCGAATCGCCGCCGTTCAGGTACTTGAGGTCGAAACGCATGTTCATCGGATGCGGTTCCCAGGCGAGAAAGACGATGGGCTGTTTGTTGCGAAAAGCCCGATCGACTTGTGCGAGCTCGCCTTGTTCACTCGACTCGACCAGCTTGAAATCGCCGAGGTCGAACTGATCGTGTTGCAGCATGTCGAGCACATGCCGATTCCCGTCGTTGCCGGGTTCGATGCCGTAAATCGATTTGTTGAGGGCCGGTGCGAACCGATGGATGTCGGCGAAATCCTTCAGGCCCGCATCATAGGTATAGGCAGGCACGGCCAGCGAATATTTCGCGCCCTGGAGGTTCGGACCCACCACCACCACCGAGCCATCGGCGACATAGCGGCTGCGGTCCGCTTCCTGGGCCGGCATCCAGTTGCCGAGAAACACATCGATGTCCTTGTTGTGCAACGAGGCGAACGTCACCGGCACCGACAGCACGGTGATCGTCGGGTGGTAGCCTAGATTGCGCAGCAACTGCGCGGCCAGCGCGGTGGTCGAGGTGACATCGGTCCAACCCACATCGGAGAAGCGCACCTCTCGACACGAGGCGGGCTCGGCGGCCGCAACGGCCTGAGCCAGCATCCCCCAGACCAGTGCCAACCCTAAGCCTGCGAGCATTCGGCCAGACTTGACCCCGCGCTTCCCCAAGCCGCAAAATTGGCAAGTATCGAAAAACTTTGAATGGCTGTTTAACGACTTCGAGTTGGCGCTCACCAAAGCTTCCCTAATGATTTGATAACGCAGGGTTTAGAGCTGCTCATCCGCGCCTTATTCGCGACCTGGCCAGGCGTCCGCACGAGCCTCTCCTGGCCTACGGAAACAAAAATTGAACATCCCGTCAAGAAATACGATTGAACTCACGGTCGAGCCCGCCGAGGAATCGCGTCGCGCGCAGCTGATCGAGGTCACCATCGATAGCCTAGCTGAACTTGGCTACGTCGGCACGACGCTCGCGCAAATCGCCGGGCGGGCCGGCGTGTCGGCCGGCTTGGTGGCGCACTACTTCGGTGACAAGGATGGATTGCTCGAAGCCGCTTTTCGGTCGCTGGCGCGCCGTGTGAGTGACCACGTGCGCGCGCGCCTGCGGCAGGTGAGTACCCCGCGTTCGCGGATTCAAGCGGTCATCGATGCGAACCTAGCCCAGGAAGAGTTCTCTCAGCGCACCGGCACGGCGTGGCTCGCCTTTTGGGGCCAGCTCCTGCAAGTGCCGGGCTTGAAGCGAGTCCAGGCGGCGTACCAACGCCGCACACTGACCAATTTACGCAGCGCGCTGAAGCGCTTGCTGCCGCCGGATGAGGCGCAGAACCTCGCCGCCATGATCGCGGCGATGATCGACGGCGTGTGGCTGCGCGCCGCGCTCTCGGGCTGGCGCGAGGCGGACAGCGAGAGTGCCCGGGCGCTGCTCAGCGAATTCGTGGACGGCCGGCTGAGCGCGACCACCAGCCTCAGCGCGACCACCCGCCTCGGCGTGGCCGGCGGCGACTCGCGGCTCGCGGCAGCGTCGCCGGCGGCGGGCGAGACGTTTGCAACCTTCAACCCGGCTACCGGCGAACTGCTCGGTACCTTGACGGTGGCGGGTGCCACCGAGGTCAACGCCGCGGTGCGCGATGCGCTGCACGGCCAGCGGCAGTGGGCGGCCATGCCGGGAGCGGAGCGAGCCCGGATTCTGCGTCGCGCCGCGGCCATTCTCCGTTCCCGCAACCAGGAATTAGCCGAACTCGAGACCCGCGACACCGGCAAGCCCATTCAGGAAACCTCGGTGGTGGATGTGATTTCCGGTGCGGAATGCCTTGAGTATTTCGCCTCGCTCGCCCAGAGCCTCGCCGGTGAGCACATCGATCTCGGCCCGCAGGGCTTTGGCTATACGCGCCGCGAACCCTTGGGAGTGGTGGCCGGCATCGGTGCTTGGAACTATCCGCTGCAAATCGCCTGCTGGAAATCCGCACCCGCGCTCGCCTGTGGCAATGCCATGATCTTCAAGCCGGCGGAGTTGACGCCGCTCACTGCGGTGAAGCTCGAGGAGATCTATCTTGAGGCGGGACTGCCGCCCGGGGTTTTCCGAGTCGTGCAGGGTTTTGCCGCAACCGGGCAATTGTTGACGCGCCATCCGCAGATCCGCAAGGTCTCGCTCACGGGCGAGGTTGGCACCGGCAAGGCGGTGATGGCGGATGCGGCGCGAACCTTGAAGAGCGTCACCCTCGAACTCGGCGGCAAATCGCCGTTGATCGTCTTTGCGGACGCGCATCTGGACAATGCCGTCGGCGGTGCGCTGCTCGCGAATTTCTACTCCGCCGGTCAGGTGTGTTCGAACGCCACGCGCGTCTTCGTGCACTCGTCCGTCAAGCGCCAATTCCTCGAGCGGCTGATTGCCCGGGTCGCGGTGCTGAGGATCGGCGATCCGCTGGACCCACAGACCCAGGTGGGTGCGCTGATTTCGGAGCAGCACATGCAGAAGGTGCTGGGCTATGTCGAGCGCGGCCGGGCCGAGGGTGCCCGCTTGCTCATCGGCGGGCACCGGGTCACCGCCGGCGGGCTGCAGCGCGGTTATTTCGTCGCGCCGGCGATCTTCGATGACTGCCGCGATGACATGAGCATCGTCCGCGAGGAGATCTTCGGTCCGCTGATGTCGGTACTCGAGTTCGACGATGAACGCGACGTCATCGAGCGCGCCAACGCCACCGAGTTCGGGCTCGCCGCCGGCGTGTTCACCAACGACCTGACCCGGGGCCATCGCGTCATCGCGCAGCTGCAGGCGGGGACCTGCTGGATCAATCATTACAATGTCACGCCGATCGAACTGCCGTTCGGCGGCGTCAAATCGTCCGGCCTCGGCCGTGAGAATGGCCGCGCGGCGATCGAGCATTACAGCCAGTTGAAAAGCGTCTACGTCGCCATGGGCAATGTCGATGCACCGTACTGAAGAGAGCAATCGAACGTGAACATGGAAAAATTTGATTACGTGATCGTCGGCGCCGGATCGGCCGGCTGTGTGTTGGCGGACCGGTTGTCGGCGGACGGAGGTCGCCGGGTGCTGCTACTCGAATACGGCGGCTCCGACCGCTCGATATTCATCCAAATGCCCTCGGCGCTGTCGATTCCCATGAACATGCCGAAGTACAACTGGTTTTATCATACGGAGCCTGAACCACATCTGAACGGCCGCCGCATGCACACGCCGCGCGGCAAGGTGCTCGGGGGCTCCTCGTCCATCAATGGACTCGTTTACATTCGCGGCAATCCGCAGGATTTCGAGCGCTGGGCCGGCGAGGGCGCGACGGGCTGGTCGTACCGCGACGTGCTGCCCTATTTCATTCGCGCCGAAAGCCGCACCGAAGGGGCCACCGCCTATCGTGGCGGCGGCGGCAAGCTGCAAACCAGCTACGGCACCATGGAAAATCCGCTGCACGCCGCCTGGCTGGCAGCGGCGCGCGAGGCGGGCTATCCCCTCTCCGATGACATCAATGGTTTTCAACAGGAGGGCTTCGGGCGCATGGACATGACGGTGGGCAATGGCCGTCGTAGCAGCACCGCGAATGCCTACCTGCGTCCCGCGATGAAACGGCCGAACCTCAAGGTCCTGACCCATGCGCTCGCGACCCGCATCATCTTCGAAGGGCGGCGGGCCCGCGCTCTCGAATACACGCAAGGTGGCGTGAGTCATCGCGTCGCGGCCGAGGCGGAAATCATCCTCTCCGGTGGGCCGATCAATTCACCACAGCTGCTGAAATTGTCCGGCGTGGGTCCGGGGCCGGAGCTGCGTGACCTCGGTATCGAGGTGGTGCATGACCTGCCGGGCGTGGGCGAAAATCTGCAGGATCATCTGGAGTTCTATTTTCAGGTGGCCTGCAAGGAGCCGATCACTCTTTACTCGTCGATCAACTTGTTAAGCCGCGCTTTGATCGGCGCGCGCTGGCTGTTGCGCAAGGATGGCCTCGGCGCCACCAATCATTTCGAGACCTGCGGGTTCATTCGCAGCCGGGCGGGAATCGCCTATCCGGACATCCAGTATCATTTTCTGCCGATGGCCGTCGCCTATGACGGTTCGACGCTGGCGCAGGAGCACGGCTTTCAGGCGCACGTCGGACCGATGCGCTCGAAGAGCCGTGGTTGGGTCCGCCTGGCGTCGACGAATCCGCTCGACAAGCCGCGGATCCTTTTCAATTACCTGAGTCATCCGGATGATTGGACGGAAATGCGCGCCTGTGTACGGCTCACCCGCGAAATCTTCGCGCAACCCGCCTTCGATCGGTTTCGCGGGCGGGAAATCCAACCCGGCGCGGCGGTGCAGACCGACGAGGCGATCGACGAGTTCATCCGTGCGAAGGTGGAGAGCGCCTACCATCCGTCCTGTTCCTGCAAAATGGGCGGCGTTCAGGATACCTTCGCGGTGGTCGATCCCGAGACGCGCGTCCATGGCTTGGGCGGGCTGCGGGTGGTGGACTCCTCCATCATGCCGTCGGTCACCACGGGGAACCTGAACGCGCCCACCATCATGCTCGCGGAGAAGGCGGCGGATCACATCCTGGGGCGGGGTATGCTGGCGCCGGCGGAGACGGCGTTCTTCGAGTCCGCGAACTGGCGCACGGCGCAGCGCTAGGATCGGCGCAGCGTTGGGGGTGGCGCAGCGCTGGAGACGGGCGGACATTCCTTGAGATTTCTTTGCATACGCCCGCGGGGGAAGTCGTGCGCTGGGTCTGGTGCTACGGTGGGGCGTCATGAAATCATGGCCGGATGGATTCGAAGCCGTCGCCCCGAGCGCGCGCACTGCGCGTGACCCTCATCACTCTGGTTGGCGTCGCGATCATCGCCGCGATCGCCTACCGCAGCATCACGTTTGTCAACCAACCGCAACAGCGTCGCGGTCGCTTCCAAGACGGCGGTAATCAGCCCGTGGGCGTGGCGCGCATAGGGCGGGGTGACATCCGCCTGACGCTGCGCGCCTTGGGGGGCGTCACGCCGCTCGCGACCGTCACCGTCATTCCGCAGATCAGCGGACAGTTGATGTCGGTGGGATTCAAGGAAGGGCAGTTGGTCCACAAGGGCGATTTCCTCGCCGAAATCGATCCGCGTCCCTACCAAATTGCACTCGAGGAGGATGTGGCGCAACTCGCGCGCGATGAGGCGACTCTCAGGCAGGCGCGAATGGATTTGGACCGTTACAAGACGCTGTTCGATCAGCAGTCGATCGCCCGCCAGACCTATGAGGATCAGGTGTGGATCGTCAAGTCTGACGAGGGCACCGTGGATTTCGACAAGGCACAGATCAAGTCGCAGCAGCTGAATCTGGTGTATTGCCACATCACCGCGCCCACCGATGGTCGGGTGGGGCTAAGATTGATCGATCCGGGCAACTACGTGACGGCGGGCTCATCGAGCGGCATCGTGGTGCTGACCCGTCTCAGTCCCACCACGGTCGAGTACGCCGTTCCTGAGGATGCGTTACCGCAGATCATGGCGCGCGTGCAAGGCGGTAATAAAATACCGGTCACCGTCTTCGATCGGGCCAACGTGAATCAGCTTGGCAGCGGTGAATTCTCGGCCATCGATAGCCAGGTCAACACCACCACCGGGACCGTGATGCTGCGGGCCAATTTCGAGAATTCGGACGGTAAATTGTTTCCAAGTCAGTTCGTCAACGTGGTGATGCTGCTCGATACCTTGCAGCACGTGGTGACCGTACCGGTCTCGGCCGTGCAGCGCGGGGCGCCCGGCACCTATGTCTATCTCTTGGATGAGAGCAACACGGTGGCCGTGCATCCCATCAAGTTGGGCGCACAGGACGGCGATTTCTATGAAGTGACCGACGGCCTCGAACCGGGCGAACGGGTGGTCACGGATGGCGCTGACCGGCTGCGCGACGGCGCCAAGGTGACCATTCCCATCAGCTCGGCGCAGACGGACGCGGGTGGGCCCCGCGATCACCCACCGGGCAGCCACAGTCATCATGGTCAGGGTGGTGACCGGCCGCATGGCAGTTGGCATCGCAGGAACGATGGACAGCCGGGCGAGGGCGGGCAGCAACGGAGCGACGCATCGCAGGGTCCGCCGCCCGGGCGTTGAGCCCGGCCGGACAAGCTACATGAATTCCTTACGACCGGCATGAATCCCTCACGGTTGTTCATTCGGCTGCCGGTTGCGACCTCTTTGCTCATGGTCGCGATCCTGCTGAGCGGGATGTTTGCATTCAAATTTCTGCCGCTGTCCTCGCTGCCCGAGGTGGCCTATCCGACCATTCAGGTGCAAACCTTCTATCCGGGGGCAAGTCCGGAGGTGATGACGTCGTCGGTGACTGCGCCGTTGGAGCGTCAGTTCGGCCAGATGCCGGGGCTTGCGCAAATGACCTCGGCGAGCTCCGCGGGCGCCTCGGTCGTCACTCTGCAGTTCAGCCTGGATCTCGGACTCGACGTGGCGGAGCAAGAGGTGCAGGCGGCGATCAATTCGGCCAACAGCGTGTTGCCGAACGATCTGCCCACGCCGCCGACCTACGCCAAGTTCAATCCGGCCGACGCGCCCATCATGACGTTGGCCGTCAATTCCAAGACCTTGAACTTGACCGATGTCGAGGACCTGAGCTTTACGCGCTTGGCGCAGAAGATCTCGCAGCTGCCGGGCGTCGGCGTGGTGAGCATTTCCGGCGGTCAGCGGCCCGCCGTGCGCATCCAGTTCAATCCCCGGGCACTCGCCAAGTACGGCCTCAACATCGACGATCTGCGCACGACGATCAGCAGCGCGAACAGCAACTCGCCGCAGGGTACCTTCGATGGTCCGTCGCAGTCCTCTTCGATCAATGCGAACGATCAGATCACCGACATCGACGGTTACCGCAACATCGTCGTCGCCTACTCGAACGGCGCGCCGGTACACATGTCGGACGTCGCCAACATCATCATCGCAGCGGAAAACACCAAGCTCGCCGCCTGGGCAAATGGCACGCCCTCGTTGATCCTCAACATTCAACGGCAGCCGGGCGCGAATGTGATCCAGGTGGCCGAGGCGGTCAAGCGCCTTCTCCCGAAAGTGGTGGCCGATATGCCGCCGGCCCTCGAAATCAGCATTTTGAGCGATCGCACGCAAACCATCCGCGCCTCCGTCGCGGACGTGGAATTCGAATTGATCCTCGCCGTGCTGCTCGTTGTGTTGGTGATTTTCGTGTTCCTGCGCAACCTGCCGGCGACGATCATCCCGAGCCTTTCGGTGCCCTTGTCGCTGGTCGGCACCTTCGGCGTGATGTACCTGCTCAATTACAGTCTGGACAATCTCTCGTTGATGGCGCTTACCATCTCCACCGGCTTCGTGGTGGACGATGCCATCGTGATGATCGAAAATATTGCGCGCTACATCGAGAGCGGCGAGCAACCCATGGCGGCGGCGCTCAAGGGTTCGCAGCAGATCGGCTTCACCATCATCTCCCTGACGGTGTCGCTGATCGCGGCGCTGATCCCGCTCTTGTTCATGGGCGAAATCGTCGGCCGCTTGTTCCATGAATTCGCGATCACCCTGGCGGTGACCATCGTGATCTCCGCTGCCGTGTCGCTCACGCTGGTGCCGATGCTGTGTGCCCGGCTGCTGCGCCAGCGGACGGATGTCCGCCGCAATGCCTGGGACATGCGGTCCGAGCGCGGCTTCGAGTGGATCATCGGCAAGTATCGTGGCGCGCTCGCCTGGGTGCTGGACCGCCAGAGCCTGACCTTGGGATTCGCCGCCATCACCCTGGTGGTGACCCTGGTGCTGTATGTGGTCATACCCAAGGGCTTCTTTCCGCTGCAGGACACCGGCGAGATCCAAGGCATTTCCGAAGCTTCCGAGACCATATCCTATGCCACCATGGCCAAACGTCAGCAGGCACTGGCCGCGGCCATCTTGAAGGACCCGGACGTGGTGTCGCTGTCCTCGTTCATCGGCGTCGACGGCGCCAACACGACCTTGAACAGCGGCCGTTTTCTCATCAATCTGACGCCGCGTGAGAAACGCAGCCTCACCGCCAGCCAGATCATCCGGCGCCTGCGCGAGGAGACCGCCGATGTGGTCGGCATCACGCTCTACATGCAGCCGTTGCAGGACATCAGCATCGATTCAAAGGTGAGCCGCACCCAGTATCAGTTCGTGGTCGAGAGCACGGATGTCAAGGATTTCGCCACGTGGATTCCGCCGTTGATGCAAAAGCTCTCGGGCTTGCCACAGCTCGCCGACGTGGCGAGCGACATGGAGCAACAGGGCACGGACACCGACCTCGTGATCGACCGTGAAACGGCCGCGCGCTTCGGCATCACGCCCGCGACCATCGACAACGTGCTGTACGACTCCTTCGGCCAGCGCATCGTCTCGACCATCTACACGCAGTCGAATCAGTATCGGGTGATCCTCGAGGCGGACCCGAGCATCCAGCAGTCCTTTACCGGCCTTTCCGAACTGTATCTGCCGTCGTCGACGTCGTCGACCAATGGCCAGGTGCCGCTGTCCGCCGTGGTCAAGGTCGAACAGCGCGCCGGCCCCTTGCAGATCACTCATCTGGGTCAGTTTCCCGCCACCACGATCTCCTTCAACCTCGCACCGGGTGCCTCGCTCGGGGAGGCCGTGGATGCCATCAGCAAGGCGGAGAAGGCGATCCACTTGCCGGCGCAATTCGTGACCGCGTTCCAAGGCACCGCCGAGGCTTTCCAGCACGTGCTCACAAATCAGGCGCTGCTGTTGATCGCCTCGATCATCACCATGTACATCGTGCTCGGCGTTCTGTACGAGAGTTTCATTCATCCCATCACCATACTCTCGACGCTGCCCTCCGCGGGTATCGGTGCGATGCTGGCGCTGATGATCGCGGGCGATGATCTCGACGTGCTCGGCATCATCGGCATCATCCTCCTGATCGGCATCGTGAAAAAGAACGCCATCATGATGATCGACTTCGCCCTCGATGCGGAGCGGCATGGCGGGCTCGCGCCGCGCGAGGCGATTTTCCAGGCCTCGCTGCTGCGGTTCCGGCCGATTTTGATGACCACCATGGCCGCCTTGCTCGGCGCCGTGCCGCTGATGTTGAGTTCGGGGGCGGGGTCGGAGCTGCGTCGACCTCTTGGCTTGGCCATCGTCGGCGGGCTGATCGTGAGCCAGATGTTGACGCTGTTCACGACGCCGGTGATCTACCTGGCGTTCGACCGCGTATCGCTGCGCCTGCGCCGCCGCGGCCCGAACACCGGCACGAGCACGGGTACCGGGACCGGCGAGGCCGCGCCATGAGCCGGGGAATGCCATGAACCTGTCGCGCCCCTTCATCGAGCGGCCGGTCGCCACCATCTTGCTCACCGTCGGTGTGGTGCTGGCTGGCGCGCTGGCTTATACGCGCCTGCCGGTTGCGCCGCTGCCGCAGGTGGATTATCCAACCATCGCGGTGTCGGCGTCGTTGCCCGGCGCGGATCCGGAAACGGTATCGACCAGCGTGGCCGAGCCGTTGGAGCGTTACTTGGGCGAGATTGCCGACGTCACCGAAATCACCTCGAGAAGCGGCACGGGTTCGACGCGCATCACACTGCAATTCGATCTGGATCGCGACATC